>Ga0214544_1000463_pt1 | contig 73847 bp, 36 predicted proteins | sample CNSS3metaG_FD_160074 | JGI IMG/M metagenome (GOLD analysis project Ga0214544, IMG submission 160074) | Root nodule microbial communities from cowpea collected in UCLA plant growth center, Los Angeles, California, USA - CNSS3 | ecosystem: Host-associated > Plants > Roots > Nodule | place: USA... | reverse complement strand
TATATATATATATATATATATATACTTGTGACCCTTAAAATTAGGAACAATAATAAAAAAGTCATAGTACATATTGAAAATAATTTTTTAAATGTGTAAAACATATGGATAGAAAATGATAACAATAATCATAAAAGAAAACACGAATAATTTAAGTACGAGAAAACTCTCTCAATGGGTATAAACAACTAATTAAGCTCTACTAATATTAAATACGACTACAAAATAATCAAATAAAAAATACAAACAAATGCATGCCATAAATGAATACATCAAAACAATTATGTTTTCAAATTTAAAAAACATGTAGATAAAAGCCTAAAATAGATTCAAACATTTCGATGAATATGATAACAAATTTTGTCTCTCTTTAATTTCTTTTTCTAGTGGTCGTGGAAATAACACTATTTCTTGACCTAAAACACCATTCACCATTAGATTAAGAAGTTAGACAAAATAAATTTGACTTGATTAGAGGTCTCACATTCATAATTGGAAATTACAACCTATGTTAATGAAACTAGTGACATTATATTAAAAAATAAATACATGGGAAATGTTGGTGTAACCCCTTTGTGTTAATTTTGTTAATTAATGATGTCTAGATTTAGCAAAAAGTACTTAAGTTATTTCCTAAAATGAAATGCATGTACGTGGTGATGGGTTTTCCTTCCATTTACGTATCGTCTTTATCTTCAAAACTGGGATGCAACATTAAGTTACGTAACTACGTGGCTTTACTAATTATAATCCACACACACCACATGCGAATCTGCTAAACACATTGCTTTTCATTCAATCTTCTTGCAACTATGACCAAATAAATTAACACTTTCAATGCTTAAACAGATTATTAAAATGAAATTTGGAGTTGGAGGGATTGTGTGAAATCTATGAACACAACATGCAAGCAAGCTGGTCCACCAAAATTATAAAATATGTGATCCATTGATTAAGTCAAATTAAATTAGATCAAATGTTATACATAGTTTTTTTTAGGTTAAATTATTTTGATATCTGTTTTTGTCAAAAAGTATCAAATTGATCATCCAATTTTATTTTTTTAAGTTTTAATTTGGTTCTAACTTTTAAAAATTTGATGCAATTTAGTTATTTTCGTTAAAGTTTTTAAAATGGATCAATGATTTTTCATCAGAATTGAAGTTGTTAATAAAGATGATTTATTTTATTGTTGTAATTAATATAATCATAGTGCTAATTTTGATTAAAAAATCATTTATTTGTTTTAAGAAATAACCAAATGATATCAATTTTTTAAAAATCAAAACTTAAAAAAACTGGATAACTAATTTGATATTTTTGAAAAAAACTGAGATCAAAAGAATAATTAAACTCTTTTTTTAAGTGTTTCTATTTTCAATAATTTTTGTTAGGTGTATGTTTGAAGCTGTACAACCAAACTTCATAAAAATTGCCAGTTTAATTTGTATTTATTATAAATAGATTCATTTAACTATCATCATTCAACTACTCATTATACACGTCAATTAGATCATTAGGTACAAACTGATGGATTTTCATATTTGAGATTATATGTTTATTTAATATTATATGATTACGATTTGGCATCTTGCTCCTTTCGATTTTATATTATAAATATATCCGAATTTTTATAAATAGTTTAAAATATTGATAATCAACTATTAGATAGGATTGGGTTGAGTAGCTAAAATAAAATGTTGGAACATTCAAAAGATTCGAAAAGGTGAAATAAATTATATTTATAATTGGAGATGCATGTTTATAAAATATTTTTAATCGACATTAAACATGTAATTATAAGTATTATGAAATAATATATAAAAAGTGAATATTTAGTAACTCAAATGTTAAGATAACAGCTTAACCAAATTTATGACTTTAGCTAGCTACATTCGATTTTATCTTCAAACTAAGAATTTAAATTCATTTTGTCTCTGTAATTGATTTAAAAAATCATATATGAACCATATATATACTCATATCTGCTTAATGTTAGCATTTTTCATCAAAATCAGTATAAGTTAAATGTCCAGAAAAATAAAATTATTTTTAATCTCTACTCACATTTATAGATAAACAAACATTATTACATTAAATAGTAATTATATTTATAATATATAATTGAAAAAGTAATTTTTTTATTATAAATAAATATTTAAATTTAAAAATAATATATAATTATACAGTATTTACTCTTTCATCATTTTAGTAACTATTTTTTAAAATTTAAAGAATTACTCATAATATTATTTACACAATATTACTTATAATATTTTTTATTTCAATATCTAAATTTATTTTATCTATAATTATATTTATATCTCTATATTTACAATATATACACCTTTCGTTTTTTTTTTTAATTTTACTCTTTTATTTACAATTTTTAAAATTTAAATAATTTATAAATATTTAAAAAATATTCACGCTTATGTTTACTCTAACTGTCTACAATAATTATTTATTTGCATATATATAATAGTGTATGAAAAAAAGTTTAATTTTTAAAATTTATTTAGAAATTTTACGTGTTAGAATAATAATTAATAGATATAAAATCCCAAGAGAAGGTTGACTCCGTCACCTCTGTGTGACCCTTTTCTTCACCATCATCACCATCGTCATCGCTCTCTACATAATAATAACGTTCACAGTAAAACTCACGCACCTATATATATATACATATATATATATATACCCACACATCAACAATCTCTTCAATTAACCTAAACCTAGAAACATCCACACATTTATACAGAGAGAGAAAAACAGAGGAACAGAGAGAAAGAACACACAGAAGCTTCATCTTCATGGCTGGTCTGCAAAGATCTGCGGTGTCTTTCAGGAGACAAGGTTCATCGGGGCTTGTTTGGGACGACAAATTAGTGTCTGCTGAATTGAACAACGACCAAAACCAAGACCAAAAGGCTGCTGCCGACAACCTTAACGCAAAAACAGCAACACCACCACCCACCGCCGCCATCCAGAGAACCCGCTCCAACGGCGGCTACCGCATGGGAAAAGTCTCGCCGGCGATCGACCCTCCCTCTCCAAAGCTCTCTGCTTGCGGCTTCTGCACCGCTTTCTCTAAAACAGGGGAAAAGGGTCGCCGCCGCGCAAAGCCCACCGCCAAGCACCGTTCCAGGTAGGTCTTTTTCTTTCCGGTGGCCGGAGATTGCTCCCCGAGAATAGTAGCAGTGGTCTCTGTTTTTTTTTTTTCTCTTTCGAGTTTTTTTTGCTTGTTTCATTTTTCAATTCTCTATGGTTTGTGATTGTAATTATGTGTATACTTGGTGGATCGATCGACCTGGAATTTTGATCTTGTACAAAGTGAATCTTCATTAATATCTTCCACATGATTATGCTTTTTCAAACTTAGCTTCAGTACATTGCAATATCTCAATATCTCAGAACACTATAATTATGCTTCAGAACCATCTCTGTCCTCTGTGTTGTTTTTTGCTTTGTTCATTGTGAATCTGTGATCAGTTGCAAACAGAAGGAAAGACAAGACAAGGTTAAAATTTTCATGTGATCGTTTTCTTGTTCCTTCTATCTTCTTCTGCATATGACAGTAGATTGATGAACAATAATGGCATAACCTAGAAATTAGTGTTGCTGTGACAGGGATTAAGCAACCCTTTTTGGCTATACCTATGAAAAAGTAATCAGAGGTAGCATCTATTTCTTCTCTTGATTTTGGGAATTCAATCAATGTGGCAAAATCCTTTTTTTTCTTAATCTGGGAAAATCTTTATGCATGCTACCTTTTTATTTTATTAATAATAATTTATTTTGTGAATGTGCTATAATTAATAATTCCACTCATCAATTATTGCTGTCTTTAAACTTTAATCTTCGGTGTGAAACATCATGGCATCCAATGATCCAATCCAAATACCTTTTTTTATTTTATTTTTTTTCACAAAACTGGGAAATTTAGATTTTTTTTTTCTTTTTTATATTTCAGTGGCGTGGTTGTTTAGTCAAATAATTTTGAACTATTTCTGTGGTCAAGACTCGGAACATAAAGTTGACTGGTTATACGACATAGAGCAAGAGAATTTATTTATTAAAAAAATATAAAAAGTTGGTAACAAGAAAAATCAAACGCTGATTTGTTTCGGAGCATTGAATTCATCAACATGGGTGGTGCTGGATCTCTTAATCATATACAGCCAATAATTTATTACAAAGTTGAAAAAACGAAATTGTCCAAATAGAAATCAACATGGTTTATTATCATATAATAATAAATATAGTGTTCATACAACGAGAGAGAAAAAGGAAAAAGACAATCACTTAATCATGACGTGATTCTGTGATCACTAATTACTTGTTCTTCTAGAATCATCGGACAGAAAAAAACATTAGCACTAACTTGTTTCACATTAATTAAAGATAACAATAACTTGTAGTATCTATACGGATATAAATTTTACAAGTTAATTAGTTTTATAAAATCTAGTTAAATTCAAAATTTACTTTTTAACTGTTATAGTCATACTATATTGAGATAATTTCAAACTGTTAATTTCAGATTATTATTATTATTATTTAATTTCACATTTGATAAGTATATTGTGGGATTAATGAAATATGCTTATTAAGAATTTGGATTTGTTTGATTGTGGTGGCGTTGGACATTGAATGATGGATGTGTTTCAAACATTTGTTGTTAGGTCACAAAACAGACAACAACGCCGCCAAATTTGACCGTCAAACGTTACTTTCATTTATGTTCCAATGTTGTAAAGCCAACATTTTGTTTCCTCTAGGTATCTGTTTTTACGAAGAAGAAAGTACAATAATTTCACATTGTATTTTACATATTTATTCTATTATAATTATAATTATAATCATAATTATTAATTTTTTAATCAACATTTATAATTATAATTTATTTTCTAACAAGTGTTCTTTTATTACTTAAAAGAGCTGCACAATCTAATAACTTTAGATTGCCTTTTTTTTTTTTCTTAATATTGTAGTTCTGTTCTTAATACCATATGAATAATATCAGACAAATTCTGATAGAAATAGAGGGGATGAATCGGTTCAGTGCATTTAATCACAAAATTTGAAATTGACAACTTCAATGTAAATGAATAAAATGCACTGAATGTAGTAAGATAACATAAGTTCAGACAAAAAAAAATGTCCATGATTAAAATTATTTACTTTTTTTTAACAATATATTAATCGATATTTTTGTTCTCCTGTGATAATTTAATTACTATTACTATTTAGTAACATTCATAAAAAGAATGGTCACTAAGTTTAAAAATAAACGAGTTTTAAGGACTTGTATGTATAAAAATGTCAGTTTTTATATATTAAAAATGATTTTTTTGTTGAAAAAAAAGTAAAAGTTATCTTCTTTTTTCCGTTCAAGTTCTTCCTATTTATGGATCCTTGTCAACACACCTTTAAACAACTATCAAAACCTACCCTGTTGAAACTGAAGTGGAACATGTGAAAACATAGGTTTCAATCTCAATGAAGTAACTGCTCAAAAATGGTGACAAATGAAAACCCAAATTTTCTTTTCATAAGTACAATGGAGTGAAAAATCTAGGTATCATCCCATCATCAATAACCAAACTTCATAATCTACAACTAAGAATTTCTTTCCAAAGTACATGATACAAGATTGAAACTTGAACATTAATTGGTAGTGTCTAGTGCAATGGCTACTCTTGGCAAAAATGGTGGCAATGAATCTGGTTTCCATTCACGGTTTACAGAAGTCACTAACATGAATCAGAAATCTGTATTCAGTTCCTTATCAGAGACAATTGCAGGCTGAAAAGTAGGGTTAGCGAGGACCAAGTTTGGGACATCCCTGAGCAAGAGGCAGGTCAAGGTTGTCCACAGTTCTGAAAGTTCTAGGTACCATCTTATCAACATACAGAGTTCCATCCAAATGATCACATTCATGTTGTAAAATCCTGGCCTGCCACCCAGAAGCGTTTATTTTGATTGGTGCACCATAGCGATCCAAACCTGTAACCTCAACCTCAAGGGATCGCTCCACCAGTGCTCTAAACCCATCAACACTGCATAATGTTATGGAAAAATGTTACTTGACACCAAAAACAATCATCTGATAAGCCACTGTAGGGATAAAATGATCATTAAAAAAATAAACTTTTGTATTTATAAAGAAAAAGAGAGTGGAATATAGTAAAGGGTAATGTCAAATGAAAGTTAAAACTCTCTGGGTTTCAAAATACCATTGTCCATATGATATACCAGTTTAGGATGTCTGTATATAGTACTGTAGATAAAAGGACAGAACATATATGATTGCTCATACAAGACCATATCCATTTTTTCTATGTTGCTTTTAGGTTTTCAAATGCTGACTTTACACTATATTGGAAGAGCTATTACCAGCATAAATAATCCGGTAAGTCATTTGAGTACTAACAGGTTGGAAGAAATCTCACTCAAACATGGCATAAAATTAACTGATTAAGACCATATCCCTTTGGGAATTGCATCGATGTTCTTGAATTACAATCATGGTACCTCACAACAATTAACAAATTATAATTTTGGAATGCTTCAAGTTTGGATGTCCACAAACCTCAAGAATATTAGACATCAAACTACTAAAACAAAACAAATACAGCTTCAAGTCAGAATACATAAGGGGAGTATGCCAGACTTGAGCAATACATCAAAAACATTCATATCAGTATTTAAAATTTTGAAATCATCAATGTATATGCCAACAATCATCTTTAAGTTAGTTCTACCAAAACCAATATTGCTATGCATTAGCAATACTCTTTTAGCCATTAAGCAAAATCATTAGACAATGTCAAATTGTTTGCCTGCCTCAGTTCCTGCATCTTATAACTAGGTCTTCTTGTAGTATTGAGAGAAATGGTGCATGATTTTGGTCTCAGATAAAAAAAATAGCCATTTCCCATGAAAGGACCAATAGCCTACAGTGTCAAATGTTTAGACATGCACAAATTTCCAAGAGTAACAAGAAGTGTATGATAGGTTCTACTGTCGTCTCAGATATGAAATTTTCAGTCTAGCAAAGACAGAAGCACACACCTCAAGCACCCTTCAAAAAATAGAGCAGTCTTCTTGCTCTTCTTCTCTAGTTTGGGATTCAGGATGACCTGCCTCAAGAGAACTAATGAATGATGTATTAAAGTAACAGACTTAAGGGTAAAACTGTAGATTTAAATTGAATACTCTCCTTTTCTCTGCATATCCACATACCAAAAGATCAAAGGGTCTTCTATCTTGGACTCTAGCCTCTTCCTTCGAGACATAACTAACATACTCTTTGGTATCCTCCAAAACAATTATCTGCATATATGAAAAGGCAATAAAATATATTTTCACACAACTCCACATAGTTCTGTGATAGATATTCTAGCACAATAAACCTCATTGCTTTGATCTATCAGCATATTGTTAAAAAAATAAAACAGCAACCAACATCAGTGAAAATACTGTCTCGGAAAAGTTTAGATTTTTTTTCAAGGTAAGCCTTCAAGACACTTTCTAAGACATCAAACTACTAGAACATTGCAAGTTAGAGTACAATTGTAAAAATGAAAAAGACACAAAATCGGGAACATATAAAACACAAAATTAAGAAAAATGGAACAGACCCTGAAAGGAATTCCAATCTGGGGAGCAGCAAGACCAACTCCAGGAGCCTTCCTCATGACCCGAATCATGTCATCAATGGTTTTCTGAACTTTCTCCGACTTTATCTCACTGGGATCAACTTCCCGAGCGGGCTCGTGCAGAACAGGGTCACCGGCTTTGACGGTGTCAGGTAAATTTGTCTTCTTCGTATCTGCTCCAAGACCCAGAAACCACCCTGCTCTGGCGGTGCAAATTTGGGAGGTGGATGCTGATTTCCAAAGCAATGGTGGCCTTGCAATGGGAATTGTGGTTAATTGGGTAGCAATTGAACGCCAAAAGATGGAGTTTTGAGGAACAGGCATGGGAAGCACGCGGTGCAAGTGCAAGGCCTCCATGCCCTTTTTTTCTCGCTCTGTGCAGATTGCTGTGCAAATTTCACCACCAACCACCACCCCAGAGAGAGTGTTTATGGCTTGTGCTGTTTTTGGACTCATTAGACAACATATGAATGTTTTTTTAGGATAACATATGAATGGGCTCACTGGACCAGACCAAAACGAATTGTTGGGCTTTCTTGTTATGCCTCAAAACTTATTAAATCAGTTTTTAGGGGTGAAATTTGATGAATTTAGTTATTGTTTTGTTACTTTCATTAGTTTCATATGATTTAATGTTGTTTTTGTCGAAGTTATATTTGTTTCATATGTTGTAATGTTTATGTTGAAGTTATGTTTGTTTTAGTTATTATCTAGTACTAGCAGTTGTTGTCACACTAAAATTTTCTACCGTTTCCTTCATAAATTTGAGAGGGTTCTGTGACGCTGTTGGAAGAAATGCCCCTATCCTTCTGCAGATAAATATTGGATATGGATTAAAGTGGAACCTATTCAGCACAGGATAGAGTGCAAGTCATTTTCATATTTATGCCATCAAATTTCGTAGTTATAAGGAATAAAAAGAAAAAAACAGTTAAATCATGTTTTTCAGATTTCAAACACGTTACTGTGATTACATGCATATGTCTGCATAAAAGCTGCTTTGTGTTACATGAGATTTTGCTTTAAAGATTCTTCTATTGGTTAGCTAAATAGCCACCACCAAATGCAAAGAAACCGCATAAAGAAGGAACTTTTCAATGGGATGTTAGCTACAAAATAATTAAGATAGATTACACCTTTAAATTTTTGACATTTCTACAACTGAATGTAGAGAAATCTGGAACCTGCTGAAAACTCCATGATCATAAAAAAATTTTCAATACCTCCATAATGAAGTCCACGTATGTATAAGAATCACCATGTAAACGAATCATGCTATATTTTTGTATATTTCTTGGAGGAACTTCTTTAATTGCATGCTCTGTATCTATCTTCCTCTCTGCTCATCTTAAGTTAGGCAGGTAGGTGCAGATTCCATGTTGCTGCAAATCATAGTTTATTACTTTTCAGGAAACATTAGCAGAAATTGTCACAAACACTTGGTGCGCAGGATGTGTGTTTTAAATGTATAAACATTAATTAAATGGTGTTATGTAGAGAATTATCTGATGGCATCTGAACCTGTCATTGATGCAAAGAATAAACACATTAGTTTTTTAATTTTTAATATATTAACAGTTTTCAACAGAAACATTGTTTTCTATTTCTCAAACCAACAAATAAAAGTAGAAGCATATGTTAAATTTTTAGCATTTGTCAAAGTTTCTTAATCTGTCAATGGTCTTAAACGCACACAAGATTCTCTACAAAAATAAACTAAAGTTGCGGCAATATTATTTGACTCAACAAAGCAAGAACCTTTGAAGGGTCAATGAAATCATGTCTTAAACAACACTAACAAAAATTGAATTTTTTTTGTTACAACCAGAGAATACATGTACAAGGTCAAATTTGTGGTCATTCATTCACCATTAAAAACAGTATAGAATCACATGATATTGGATTTTCATGAAAAGAAGACATACTTAAAGAAGAAAGTTCTATAAGTCCTAAACCTAAATTTTACCTGCTTGAAACTTCTGAGCATCTTTTAGTTATTTGTTTGTGACCTATCTTTGACTTTGAAAGGTGAAGAAGGTTAGAAGAAAGAGAAAAGAAAAGTATACATATTCTCTTTTGCTTGGTATGTGTATATATATATAATGAAGCATTGATGAGGTTATATACAAAGCATCAACTACATTCAATAGATATTGCAGAACAACAACACTTCACAGAAGCAACAATGGGAAGGAAGAACATGAAGCATGAAGATTTTCCAAAGGAAGAGAAGAAAGAGAGACATGCAAAGAATGCAGAGAAGAATGCAACTGATCAAGATATCAATGTTTGTGCTGAAGCCTTCATCAAGAACTTCAGGCACCATTTGCTACTTCAGAGACTCCAATCCATGGATAATCTCAACCAAACGATTTCCAGGGAACACTAGCTGCATCATATATCAGACACAGACACACAAGTATTTGTCATAAATAAGATAGTGTTATATATGTGATGCATAATAGGTTAATTAATCCATAGTGTTATGTCTGTATTGTTTCTGTAAATTGTGTTCATTGTTTTTCTGCTGAAAGCATGCATTTATACACATTCTTCTGACAGGGTATGAGGAATAAAATAAGGTTGTGGATAATTATAGTCCTTCACCCTTATATCAGTTCTTTTTATCTCTTATTTATCTATCTTATCGTTTATCTAGCATGTGCAATGTTTGAGATAGATGTTTAATTTTTATACATGTAAAGTTTGAAAGAAATAGCTATTTTAATCATAAGGGTCTTTTTAAAATGTAAATTAAAAAAATTGATGATTCAGAATTTGTAGAATGGGAATAAAACGTGATGGACAATGCAATGAAGGAACCTAGAATTGTACGAATGAAAATAATGACAGAACAAGATTTTAAGCAGTGGTCCCAATGTCTTCACCAATGGGAAATGAGAGTGAAGGAATCAGAATGGTCCACCAAATCCTTTTATGCGGAAACGCGACAAAAGATGCTGATTATCAGGGTTACCTAACCTGCAACATTTTCTTATATTTGTTCTTTAAAAAGTGTTTCAGTTTGCAGCTCTCACGTTTCTAATCACTTCATTAGTTTATCTTTTTAGGTAAAAGTTTTAATCAATAAATAAGAATGGACCTAATGAATCAATAACTTAAATAAATAAATAAAAACTAAATACATAGAGTTTACATATTTAATATATAAATTAAATGAAATTAAAGAAATAGATAGAGAGGAGTTAAGATAGAACATTTATCTAAGTCCTACATTAGCAAATTAGAAAATTATAATAGTTTTTGGTCGAAATTATATCAATCTCTTATTTGTATTAGATTAAAATTTTATTGGTACTGTATTTTCTTAATAAATTTTCTTATTAATAAATTCATGAGTATTATGAGACTTATGATATTGTATTTGTAAGATGAATTCTTTCCTCAATAATTTCAATAATAATATCAAAACTAATGATTATTTTTTGTGAGAGACTAATATAAGTAAAGTTTGATTTTTCTACTCATAAACTCATTCTTTAAACATTCTAGGTTGGACAAAATTAATCAATTAGGACCGGTAAAAAATCCAATCCATTTAATATTCATTTTATTAAAAATTTAATCTATTTAAAATCTATTTTATTAAATCTGGATTTTCTGATCTACATTTTATATATTGTATGAATTGGATATTCATTCTCTAAATCTAGATTTTCAGAATGGATAATTCAAAATATCCAATCCAAGATTTCAATTTATATTTTTAATTAAGTTAGATTAAAGGTCAAGACGGAGACTAGTTCAAATATAATTGTATTTGACTCTGTTGACGTGACTCTATACGAAATTTGAATTTCGATCCAAAATAGATGTGGATCCAATTATTTGGATCGAAAATGTCATCAAATTATTTGGATCGAAAATAAATGTGAATCGGATCATTAAAAATCCAATCCATTGTCAACTCTGATGAATAATATCAAAGCTAAAGAGTATTTGTCGTGACAAATTAATACGGGTACAATTTGGTTTTTCTACTCAAAAAACTCATAAATTTATTATTTTAAACTGCCTGTCTTAAAATTATAGATCGGTGAGTTGAAAATAGATAAACCCATGAGAAGAAGATTTTACATATTCAAAGAAAACTTATTTAAACAAATATTTTTACTTTTAAAAGTTAAAATTTAAGTTCTCATTTCTTACTGTTTACTGATAACAAGTGTATTGTTCAAAGAATGTTAATCACCTTAAAAGTTAAAAAGGTGAATAAGATAAGATATGACTGCATTATTTAATTACTTAATGTCCATTTTGGAAGAATTATCCGTAATTAAATGACATGTAATCATCCCATTTGCTATGATGTGAACGTGGATCACTCGATCACAAAGTTTATCGCAAAGCAAGTACTTTACAAAAACTACATTATTTTAAAGCAAAACTCCACTTTAGAACACTGGCATCGTTGGAAAAGCACTACTCTGTTTGCCAAATTGCTTGTTATTTTATTTCATGATCATATCACAATGGAAGAAAGAAACCGAACAAAAGAGACACCACGATGATAAATTAAAAACTCAGCTACATAAAAAAGTTTAACTTAACTGCTCCTTGATCCCTATGGATATTCTCTTCAAGATTCACCACTCAAGAACTTCAGGATCATCATCCTCATCACAGTTGCTGAAGCATGTTTTGTATCTGCTGCTGATTCTGCATTTTCTCAAGATTCACAAGGGAACATGGTCTTGCCATTTCACCAACCAAGGGAATCACAGGGAGGCTATCACAGTTGCATATCTCGATCATGAATCCATCAGGGTCGTGGAAAAAGAGTTGATCCACTTGAATACCACCTTCCTCCACTGTTGCTCTCACACAAGCAATTTCCATCTCCTTCAGCTTCTTCTCCACTGCTCCCATGCTCTCACACTGATCAACCACAAATCACACATATCATAAATTTCACATCAAAACAAATTTTCCTACCAATCAGCTACACCACACACTAAAACTCGCGTACAAGTATGTATAATAAGTTTCTTTGTGTTTGTGTTTGTGTGTGTTTGTTTGCGTTTGTCCTTACTCTTCCCAAAGTGAGCAAGAGAAAACTCAGAAGTGTAGGCAAAAACAATATTGCACGCAAAAACTTGTCTCACATGGATATATCAAAAGTTAATGATAGCTGCATAACACTAAAGTTTGAGTGCGTTTTGTGAAAAAGTGGTCAGATATCAGAAGTGTATAGGCAAATACAAAGTAGAAAGAGATAAATGGAAAATACTGAAAAGATCATGATTTCGTCTATCTTTTGTTTGATCTTTGTGTTTATATATGTTTCTTTTGTTCTCTTTCTTAAAGAAATCATTGATTAATCCATATTCAATGTACTTCTTGAATTCTGATCTTCCTAGAATCATGTCCAACGTGATGTGAAGTTGATTTTCAATTTTTCACCATGGATGTGCAATGATTCTGACCTGAAAAGATATATGATTATCCTTTGGGTTAATTTCCTTCTTCTTTGGCAACTTTTCTGGGTTCTCTGCTTCCAGCAAATGAATTCCAATACCGTAGCCGAATAGCCTGCGAATTAAACACACACAGAAAAAGAAAACCCTATCTGGGATAAGAAAACAACATATATTTGGGGAAAAATATGTCTGTATGTTCACTTAATTAACTGTCTCTTTAACTTAAAAATTGGATCTTGATCTTAATGGTTTCTGATTACGATGATTATGATGATGATGATGCGTGTGAAAGTAATTACCATGCCCCATCAAAATCAAAAGAACCAGGCCTCCTAATGGGGAAAAACCCGAGAACATTCTGGTAGAAATCCATTGATTCTTCCACTGATCTGCATATGAGGGAGATATGATTCACAGACTGAAGGCGCAGAGGGTTTTCAACACCGTTGTCCTTCATTGTCAACCCAGAAACTGTTTTCAACAAAAAAAGAAAAAGAAAAAGAAAAACCAGAAAGAATGGAAAATTGAAAGAAATCGAAAGAAATGAAAAAACTTTGAAGGGAGAAAGACTGTCACGGAAGTGGCATAACTGCTACTGCTCTATATAGAATCACAGACACTCTTGTTGAGCGCCACGTGTCAGTTTCCTTGTACGTGTCAGATACGTATTTTGTCGATTGCATCAACCACTCGATGCTGACTAGGATGTTGGCAGTGCGTGCGGGGTCATGACACGTGAGCTTGCACGCACGAATCACAACACTTATGGTAGGCAATTTTTTATTTTAAGTATTTTTACTCTAAAATAAATATTTACTAAGTGTGTTAACTTTATTTTTATATATAAGTGTGTTAACTTTATTTTTATTCTATTTTTTAAAATTAAAAAGTAATTTGTATCATTTTTATTGTTAGGTAATTTTTATTATAAATATTTAAATTTAAAAAAAGTAGTTATTGAGAAAATTAAATAATTAAATTTATATTAATAATTATTTAAAATATAAAATTAAAATATAATTATTTTAATTTAAAACAAATATTATTTAAAATATAACCTAATAAAGACGCTATAGACATTATCCATTTGTCATTCTTAATAAGAACTTACATAAATTTCACTAATTTTGTTATGCATTAAAGACTTTCAAAAAATTCATCTAATAAGTGTATTATTAATTAGCAACAATTAATGTTTAAAAAGAGTTTTTAATTACAATACATAAAAAATAAATAAATAAGTGAATTAAAATTTAATATAAAAATATATAAGTTTTATTATATAATGACATTTTAAATATTTTTCTTCCTTTTCTATTATGTCTATTCATGCCCTTATCATCTATAATATTAATTTCTATTCAAGCAAAATGTGTTTTTTTAAGAGTATATCACTCAAACTAGAAGATGTTGTAAAAGTTTGATTGACGATTTTTTTGTGAAAAGTCGTCAAAAATTTAATAAATACGTAAAGAAGTATCTGTTATATGTGATTTACTAATTGACATTAACGATATATAACAAATACTATACCTAATAAATATGACATATGATTTATTTCGATTATATTCACTTATTTTTCGTTTATTTTCATTTATAATTTTTAGAATATCATGATCGAGACAAGAGCAATGTGCTTCATTTTCATACATTAATTTGAAGCATAATGTCGTATTCTTAGAATGTAATTATCATGCTACAATTCATTGTTTGACAATGTTTTTAAGAAGAAATAAGAAAGAAAATAAATAAAACATAATTTAAAATTTAAATAATTTGGTATCCTCTGATATCGTTTTGAATTGACATAAAAGTTAAATTTGATGACATTAATTAGACTTTAAAATGTGTCATCCACTAGTTTGAAAAACAGTACCTTTCCGAAAAAGAAAACATTAATTTAGTTTATGCCAGGGCAAAAGGCCAACATCATAATTCATTAAATATCTAAATAACAACCGTTTCATCTCTTCTTTTTAATGTGTGAACATTTAAAAAAAAAAGGTATGTTGGATAAAAGATATTATTTCAGGTAAAAAAAATTAGCAAAGTTCAAAATATAAATGGAGAATGCTATAATTAAAAGAAAAAAAAAGTTAAATATGTTTTTGGTTTCTTAACCACAAGTCAAATTTGAAATTAGTTTGCCAGGAAAATTTTGGCTCAATATAGTTCTTCAACTTTAGAAAAATGTGAATTTAATTTTTTTAATAAAATTTTGTTAAGTTTATTTTGACATTTCAAACGCGTTTAATGGTAGAATTTGAGTTTGTTTACATCGTTTTTGACACACTTCCGCTTTTAGTTGAAAAAAACATTTGAAACATTAAACAAACTTACAAAATCTGATTTAAAGGACTAAATTCACACATTTAAAAAAAATGTACACTTCAATGTTAGTTGAAAAAAATGTTTGAAACATCAAATAAACTTAACAAATTTGATTTAAATGACTAAATCTACACATTTAAAAATATGTAGGACTAAATTTATTTAAAATTTTTAAAATGGACTAATTCCAATTTTCACGAGAAGTTCAGGACCAAAAGCATATTTAAAAAAAAAAAAACTTTAATAAATTATGTAATGAAAATCAAATAAAAATTATATTAGCATTGCTTTGAATGGTTTTAACAGTTTATTAACTACAATATGACATTTATTTAGATAGTTATCATTTTGTTAGGTTGTCTTTTATTATTTTGTTATTTAATTATGTACGAATGACTTTTATTATAATTTTATTTTAATAAATAATTTTAGGAAGAGGATTTTTTGAACGAGCAGTGAACAACTAAACATCCTCTCGTTATGATGTAGTTATTTAAGTTATAAAATCATTATTTTCTTCTTCAAAAATAATAAATAATTCAGTTTATTAATTTTACTTTATATTTAATGTTTATTCAACCATGATTAACTGAACCACAATTTCATAATTTTATCTCGAATTGGAAAATCTTGTTTTTATCACGATGTAAATAGAAAATATCGATATCATTCCTTAACAATGAGGATATATTGTGTCAATTAATTAATTTTTAACTTTCCTAATATTAATGTTTTAATTGTTAAACAAAGTTCACAATAGAAATGAGATTTTCTTTAAATATTTTAGAATAATTGAGTAATCAAAATCATTGAATAAGTATTGAATTAAAATGCTCAGTGAAGTCAATTTTCAACATCTTTTTGTCTAATTCAATTATTTCTTATTTTTGTCATTAATTTTGTTTATTTTGATACAAATATTTATAATTTATGTCTTTAATTTTATTTTAAAATCTTAATTTTTTTTTACTTTCTTAAAATGTACCAATTTAGAGAAATTTATAAGAGAATACTTCTGAACTTATACAGGAGAAAATAATATCAAAAGTAGTATTGTAAATAAAAAATATTATCAAAATATAGTTATTTTTCAACTGCAATTTGAAATTTTTTGCTAAACAATATATTTCTTATTCTAAATATAACATGTATTTTCAAAATTTCTTTCTTTCTTCCAATAAAGCACGTGATGTTAATCATACGAAGCTTATTTACATTTTTTTTTTAAATTATGCATTTTAAGTTCAATGTTCAATGTCCAATTTTGCATTTCATATTTTCATATATAATTCAGATATTTTAAGGCATTTTGAATAAATCTGAATGGTGGAACACATACAAAATCAAGAGATCAAAGATCAAAATCACAAATACAAATTAAATAATTTAAAAAATATAATTTATTTATCATATTAACATATTAAAGTTAGATATTTGTCAAATCATTGATCATATTTCATCTGAACCAAACTGAATAAATTGGAACCACAAATACCTTTTTTTTTTTTCTTTTATTCAATCGAAAACAATTGCAGCATCGTTAAACATTCCTTATCTAGTAACCCAGTTTTTCTGAATTCCCTCCACCACTCGTTTTAGGTTTTAGGTTAAACGGTAAGCATTTCATCAAACATGTTATCTGTCAATACATTTCCTACTTATTTCACCAACCATTTATCTATCAGTAATAACCACTTTATGTTCCCTTTCACAATCAACGCTCAAAAATTAGGTTTTTCTCCAAACCCTAACATATAAATTTAGCATGAATTTTGTATGTTTCATTAACATTTAATTATAATTATTCTAATTCAATTTTTTTAGATAACATTATTGAGATCTATTATTACATTCAATGAAATATAAATGTACTACAAAATCGAACAATTGTCAAAATTTGTTCCGCACTAACTTTCTAAGTTGATGTCTTGTCAGATAATTGATTTATCTAGAACAATATATAAAAGGATTTTTCTTTTACTTTTCAAAATATCGATTTTACTTTTTAAATATAATAATTTATTAAATTTTTTAAAATTGACCGTTACTTTTACAAATTTTTTATAAAATTATATGTCTTTGTTTCTTCTCTTTTTCATTATTTATCAATAGTTATTTTTTTATCTGTTCTGATATATTTCACTTTATTTTTATTTTTATTATCTATTCTCTACAATAATAAGAGAAAAGACGATTTTAACAAATTTACTTTTTTATTCATATTTATTTTACTGAGAAGTGTAATATTAATTAGTCTTTTAATACATACTTAATTTGTTTTTTACTTATATTTATTTTGTGGTATATTTTATTTTTTTATCTATTTGTTTCCTTTTAGATTGATTTGTTCTAAAGTTAGAAATATATTTTATATTAATTTTTTAATTTTTAATTATATCCTTTTGTAATTTCTTATTACTTTATCATTTAATAAAGTATTAAAAATAATTTACTTTTATAGTATTAATTTATTTTTTTGTACTATTTTTAAATTTTAATATTATCCTTTTATGATTTTTAATTAGTTAATCATTTAATAAAATTAAGTTTATAAAATTATATTTTACTTTTTCGTTTTAAAATAATATTATTAAAAATAATAGTATATATTTATTAATGATACAAATTATTTATAATATCATACAAATAAATTGTCATGTAATAATTTTATCTTAGAGAGAACGATAGATAATTATATTTATATTAAATTATTATATTAATATTTTTGTTGTTGAATATTTTTCATGTGTACATAAAAATTAGTAAAGGTTTTAAATAATAATATTTGTAACTGTAACGTCCCATTTAATTTATAAACACAATCAAAGGAAACGTCACACATAAGATAGTAAAATCACGCAGTACTGGGGTTCCCATCATCACCCCTACAAAAAACAGGCACACCATGATGCCAACAAAAGCAGGATAACAGTTTAACTAAGAGTTTACAATCCAAAGACAACGAATACAGGGGCCATAGCCCTAAAGAAGACATCACGAAGAGAAGTGTAAGATCCAGCCCAGACGGCTAAGCGGTGGAATCACCATTCCCCTGTTGACCACGAGAACTTCGCCCATCTGCTCCCATCAATTAAATTGATGATCATCGCAAGAAGAACAACCACATACAATACAACCATACAAACAAACGGGTAAGCTAGAGCCAACACATATTCCTCACACAGTCAAGTACACTATCATCATCCCATATCCATATAACAACCAAGCATGTCATGACTCTTCATTCAATACACTACGACTCGACTCGACTCATCCGGATACGTATAACTTAGTCGGATTCAACGGATGCTTGCACTTGTGGTGGATACCCCTGCTCGACTCTGAGTTGCTCATCTCCGAGCTATGTGTTACAAGTGTTACGATGAATCAAATCTCCTCACCACAAGGTTAGCCCTTGATGAATTTCAGGCCTTCTGCTACTCTCACCACAGGGATCAGTCCGCTCTAAGTGAGACTAATTGGCCCCTTAGAGTGTCAGGATGCAGTCCTTACCTTGAATCCTTACCTAGTTATACAGATGGGGCACCACCATGGACACCCACTAACAGGGGCCATGGAATTACGTCCCGACCACTGAAGCGCGACCTCGGAGGTCTCACCTAGAGGCCCCAAGGAATTTACACGCTGACACGGACCAACATTCATAACTCAGCAATAAGAGAACATCAAATCATATTTACATTTCCATACCAACCCCTGAGCTTAATTCCTCATACGCATCGTGTTTCAAATCCATACCTCTGATCATCACCACCCCATGAATCTAGGGCCTCATCTCATATCAATAACGTGTTCCTTTTGGTTCAATCCACTCATTCATTTTACATGCCATGATCACACCCAACCCGTCATACGCAATTCATAATTCATGCCAAGCATACATAATACTCCATTATATACATGTTTCTCATCATACAATTCATACCTAAACCAATATCAATCATCCAAGAATAAACAAGCACCCAAACAGCACACAGCCTCGCCCAATCCCTCGCTCAGGCTGAGGAGTTTCGCTCGGGCGAGACGTGCTCGCTCAGGCGAGCCCCCCCTTCACCTAGGCGAGGGTTCGATGAAGCACCCAGGGAACATCACGGGATCTCGCTTAGGCGAGACCCCTCTCGCCTGGGCGAGGTGTTCACTCGCTCAAACGTTCGAACGGGTCGCCTGGGTGACCTTTCACGCAATGGGGTTTGGGCGAGTCTTCGTCAGGCTCGCTTAGGCGAACCTAACTCGCCTGGGCGAGATTAACATCTCTCGCCCCTGATTCACCTGCAACAAAGGCGTTTCCCGACCCAACCAAAACAGACCATTCGAGAATAAACAAATATTCAATCACAGCACTGCCTCGCCCAGCACCTTGCTAAGGTTGAGGGATCTCGCTCAGGCGAGACAGTCTCGCCCAGACGAGTCCCCTTCCGCCTAGGCGAGGGCTCAACAGGAACAAAAAGGCAACGCGGGATCTCGCTTAAGCGAGATCCCTCTCGCCTGGACGAGTTGTGTGCTCGCTCAAAACACACCCTGGTCGCCTGAGCGACCACTCGTGCAGGAAGCTCTGGGCGAGCCTTTGCACATCTCGCCTGGGCGAGACAAGCTCGCCTGGGCGAGTCTAACAGTGTCCACCACTGTTCGCACCTACAAAGCGCATGTTTTATAGACCAACCAATCATACAGAGTACTTTCACGCATCAAAACGAAGAATTTAACCATACAATTAGTAACCAACCCACAAACAAGTCAAAACAACACAGAACTGGAAACCCTAACTTCCCGTACCTGGAGGAAGGGTTAACGGAAGTCTTGGCAGCACGATAGCTAGTACTGTTGTCCCGAGAACAGCTAAAGAGCTGGAAAACAGTGGAGGAACAGAACCAAGGGAAATTTGTTACAAAGACCTGACTGGACTTAATGCCAAGGAAAAATACATACAAGCTAGGAGGGCACTTACGCGGAGTAGGAACTGGTCTGAGCTAGCTCGAAAGGGACCTTAGGCAAACCCTAACAGAGCGTTCTGTGAGGGGTAAGGAGAGTGACGACTGCTGGATTTTTCTGCAAGAGTGCAAAGTGAGGGTTAGGGCATCCTGAAAGGGGTTTTATCAATTGGGCCAACTCTAGGCCCAAACACAAGAGGGCAGAAAATTAGTAAGCCAAAATTAATGGGCCTTACAGTAACAAAATAAATTAGAGTATTATACTTAATAGTTCATTTTAAATGTTTAAATTATATATTTGTAATCAAAAATTTAATATTATGAATTTTGTTTTATGTTTTTTGCATGCACTTTTTACTATTTTCAACTTAAAATGTAGAGCTTAAGACTTTAATAATACCGAAATGAAAAGTGAAATTTAACAAACTATTTTTTTTTATCGTAGATGAGTCTATAAATATATCTTAGACGTACATTAATTAGAAAAGTCTAACAACACACTAGACGAATACAAAAAAAAATGAGTCTAGCAGTATATGTATTAGACGAGTTTGTCCATAACAAAAATTATTAGACAAGTATAACAATACACAATCAACAAGTTTGTTCATACATTGATTAGATGAGTATAATAAAAAACATTATATAAGTCATTTCATACATTAATTATATAAGTCTAGGAATACATTTGTTAGATGAGTATAATTAACAAATATTAAACCAGATTATCAATGCAGTTATTATACAAGTTTAACAATATAAATTGATGAATCTATCCATAATACATTGATTAAACGATTTAGTAGCAAATACTAGACGAGTCTATCCATACATTAATATGACAAGTGTGGCAATATACATTGCACAAGCTTGTGCATACACAAATTATACAAATCTATTAATGCACAATAGACAAGTTAGTCAATTCACTAATTAGACAATTTTTGCAATACACATTAAGTGAGTATGCACGTACATTGATTAGATGACTTTGTCCATTCACTAATTAAATGAGTCTATCAATAAGAATTACATAAGTTTGTTCATTTACTTATTAGACAAGTTTTGCAATACATATTACACAAGTCTAAATATACATGAATTAAACATTGAACAAGTGTACACTTTATACAGGTTTGTCGTGTCCTTATGCCTATTAGACAAGCCTAGCAACACATATTAGATAACTTTTTTCATGTATTGATCGGACGAGTCTACCAATACACATCAAATGTCTCTATTCATTCCCTGATTGGACGAGTTTTAAAATATACATTAGATAATTTTGTCCATATATTAATTAGACGATCTAACAATACACATTTGACGAGTATGTTCACACATTGATTGAACGAGTCTAACAATACATTAAATGAGTTTGAGTTTGTCAATGCACTGATTAGATGAATTTAGACTCTAACAATACATGTTAGACCAATATATTTATATATGTAAGAGTTTAAAACTACTCTAATATTGAAAAAAAGAAGAAGCTTATTTTGTAGAACTTTAATAGTGGAGAATTACGCGGGTCTTGGCATGAATGTTTGACCCATTCTACACCCTTATTCCAGTTCTGAATTTGTTCACCCACTTGCAAAACTTTGCATGTGGACCCACTGTAAGGCCCATAATAGTTTGAAATTAAAACTGATTTGACTTCATTTATATAAATTCGTATCACTTTTATAATTTTTTTAATTTGTGCATAAGTTAACTTTAATTTATATAACAGTCATTTAATTTATCTGTATGTTTTTCTCGTATAACTTTTTTTAAAAAGTCTGGTATTTTTTTTTTTTTAAAAAACACAGGTTGTTATTATTTTGGACGAAGAAATATAAGTTATGTAGGGTTATTTGGATTATATGTTGTATTTTTTATTAAGTTATTACAACAATTATAAATTTGAAACGTAAACACGTTTTCTGTCTCTAAAATATTATATTTGAACAATTTTAATATTTGAAATTTAAATTGAAGGAAAACAATTTTGTTTTGAACAAGGCCCAGTAATAGTAATGGGCCACTTCATCTAATATTTGGAGGCCTTTGTCCCTCCAACACATGAGATCAGAAGAAGACAGTAGATTCAGATTTGGGGAACATTTGGTTGATTAGGGTTTCTTGTTGTTGATCCTTTTGTTTTGTGTAGCAGTTGCTTCAATGTCACAACAACAGCAAACAATGGAAGCAATCACTGAGGGAGTGAACAACATCAATATCACTGAAACGTATAAGAAGAATCGTATCCAGGTCTCAAATACCAAAAAGCCTCTATTCTTTTACGTCAATCTCGCCAAGGTACTCATTTCCCTTTCGATATTCGTCATTTCTTCAGCCATGGGTTTTGTTTAATTTCTGTGCACATGTTGGATTCTGATTTTATTTGATTTTGTTTTGTTTAATTTTTTTTATCTGATTTTTTGTTCAGAGATACATGCAACAGCATAACGAGGTCGAGCTCTCAGCTCTGGGAATGGGTATAATGTCTTGAACTTTTTTTATTTTTTCACATTTTTTCATGTTGGGTTTGCTTTCCGTGAGCATTGCCACCTAAGTAGTAATTTGTTTTAGGCAGATTCACAAATGATTTAATGCTTTGGCAGGTTGATGTGTTATTTATTTTTCTTCTGCTATTTATTTTTTGTCATCTCTTTAGCGTGTTACATCTTTCTCAAACAGAAGAAAAGAACTTTACTCTCCTGAGATTATCTTATTTGTGAAGAGAAGTAATATATTCATAGAAGTTATTCTGTTGGAATTGAACCAAATGTCTTCACCCAAATATTAAAAAAAAATCTTAGAAGTTTTGTTAATGCACCCAAGTAATATTTGAAATGATTTTATAGAATTAGAAAAATATTCCCTTTGTCCATCCGGATTGGTAATTGTTCTTCTTTTCCTTCCCCTTTACCAGTGCTCTCCTCTGCATTGCTTATCCCTCACCACTGTCTATTTACGAGTTATGACTTACATTTAAGTGTAGTGTGGTCTATAACTGTTCACACATTTTTCAAAATTTACTTGTAATGCTGGATGCACGGTTATGCTCCCAAATAAGAGCTGAAGGTTGCATGATCTTGCTGATGTAAGCATAAACAAACATTGGAGTTATGATAAACAGTGTGTTATTTGTTTAACCGAGATGTATGTATATGTATAAACATCTGACTAACCTGAAGTTCTACTCTATGGGCCATTCAAATTTGAACTTCATCTTATAGTTTTAATTTTGGATTCAAGTATAATACACTTATTCGATGACATTGCAGAATGATATTCACAATTAAGATTACCAAGAAGACTGGATCCACTACGTGATTTATGTATAGTCATTCCTTTTAACCTATCTCTCATATCTTTCTTTATTTACTTTTTTGTCCAGCTATTGCTACAGTGGTTACTGTTGCTGAAATCTTGAAAAACAATGGGCTTGCTGTTGAAAAGAGTGAGATATCATATCCTCTTTCTTGGAAATGTCTCCCTTTCACCCATCGGCTCTCTCTAATTATTGAAAAATAAAACTTGATTCTGATGGAATATTTTGGCAGAAATCATGACATCAACCGTTGACATAAAAGATGATTCCAGAGGAAGACCCGTCCAGAAGGCCAAGGTAAGGAAAAAAACACTTTATTTTTTCTTACATTAGGATGTTTCTTACATTAGGAAGTGTTTCTATGAATTCTTTCCAACCTATTGAGTCTGTTTGATGGCTTGTAAAATACTTCTGGTGATAAATCGTGTCTAGATTGAAATATTGCTGGGGAAGACTGCAAACTTCGATGAGTTGATGGCTGCAGCGGCTGCTGAAGATGGTGAAAATGGAGATGCTGAAGAACACACTACTTAGAGGAAATGTACCTGTCTCGAGTGAAGAAGACAATCCTTAATGAACGAACTGCCATGGTGTGGTTTGTGTAGGTAGCGGAGAAGCATAGCATTCAATTTTATATAGATTGATTTGCAGTGTTGAACTATGCTATTCCTTCATTTCTTATCCCTATAAATATTTTTTTTTTTTTGTGTTTTTGCTGTTGCTGGGTTTAGTTTGTCATTTCTCGGTCGATAGGAAGTATTGGCACACTTAACTAGTTCAGTTTGAACAATAACATATAATCCAAGAGTTTTGATCCTTGCTCATCACTAACATTTCCTAATCTTGTTAGGTTCAATATGAACCTATGCAGCAACATTCTTAATTTTGTGCAGTAACATTACTCTGATAAAGTGGTTGCCGAAGTTAAAACATTTTGGTATATATATATATATATATATATATATATATATATATATATATATATGTTTTTCATTGTGAAGAAGTGAGAGGATTTATGAGTAATAAAAAATAAAAATGATATTAAAATGTTTTATAAAAAAATTTAGTATATTGAATTTTTAAATTTTTATATCTACATTATTCTATACTATTCATAAGGAGGATTCCCTTTTTTCTACACATTTTACTTTTAATTTTACCATTTAAGTACATTTTTAAATAAAAATAATTATTTTACCAATTTTACTTTTTATTATCATAAGAAAAAGTGAATGCACATAATACATTTGTTTCTACTAGTACTTTTTAATTAAATTTATATTATTTGTTTTCACAATTAAATTTATATTATCTCGTCATCTTATTTGTCTACGTGAAATTTTATTGTTAACATTAATAAAAGTGTTATTGAAAAATTATATCATATTATTTTAAGATAAGGCATTGATATTATATTTTTCATAACGTATAATATAGTATTTTGATTTACAATTATTTAATTAACTGATTTAGTTGTTTATGATATTAACTACTTTATATAATTAAGTAGAATTGATCCACAATCATGGAGAAAATTTTAACCAATTTTTGTTTAGAATATTATTAAAACTTATTCATATTAACATTAAGCAGGTAATTAACCAAGAATTGAGATCAATTGCTAGTAAAAAAATTATTTTCACTTAATTTAACATGTTGATATAATTAATTAAATTCAATGTTTATTATGAAATTACACACTTCCTGTATACACATGTTTAATAGAAATAGTGTTTATATATCTGTAAAAAAATCTTCCAATGAATAAATATTTGTTATCATTAATGACTCCATAGGTGGAATATCTCCCAGAATCACTAATTCAACTATACTTTCAGTTGAATCCTGCAACTCAAATTGTTCATTGTTCTTCCTATCATCAAAGGTTGATTCTTTGCCAAAATATTCTGAAAACACTTCTTCACCAAAAACATACGAATAGTTTTGAATGTCTCCTGGAATGTCTCCTGGAATGATAAAATCTGCAAGACATTGAGTTGAATCATCGCACTCATTCATATTGTTGCAATGTTCATAGGATTCGTCTCTTTTCCTTTTATTGGACATTTTTGAAGAATTGTAATCTTCAAAGGGAAGAACAAAACATCTTCTATGAATTCTTTGAATGTTGCTCCTACGTTTCTTCGCTATTTTGAATCCTAAATGAGAAACTCTGTGAAGGTTTCTTGATTTCATGATAACTATTACTCGATTTTTATACTCCTTTTTTTTCTTTGTATGAATGATTAAATTTGATTAAGAAAACTCATTTTTATATATATATATATATATATATATATATATATATATATTATGAAGATTTCTATATTTAAAATATTATAACTTATTTAAATTTTAGGAAATCTAATAAAATCATTTGTGATAAATTTTGATATATTGCGAATTAGATTAGATAATTTTTATAAGAAAATAATCTAAATAAATTATTTAACTTTTAGATATGTTATTTTATGAGTTTAAAATTTAAATCTTTTTATATAGAATCTAATATAAAGCAATTTTATTTTAACATAAATTTGTTTTGTTTGTTTTTTTTTTAAAAGTAATGATAAATAATAGATTAGGTAGCAAATGTGATAAAAATAATTAAAAAGAACAAATAAGTAGATATGTTAGTTACAAAATATTATGATGTATCTTTAATATAGGCCATTATAATAGATTGGTACAATATATTTACTTTTTCAATAAAATAATAACTAAAATTATTTTCAATCAAATATAATTCTATAAACAACGAGTATGAATGTCATAGTTTGAATGGGACTGCTTTTCAAAATCTAATTTGAAATTTCATCCGATGTAATAAAATATTTTGATTTTGGATTGAATTAAATCAAATATGCAATACATCAAATATCATAAGATATTTTTATTCTTTTCGAGTTTTGCACAATAATTATTATTGATATTATCATTTGGAAACATAAAAAGATCAAGTTTTTTTTTTTCACACATTAAAACTAGTTTATGCGACATTTACGTATAATTTATTTAATTTCTGCATAAACTAATTTTTTTCTATAATACTAAGCAACAATGAATGTTAAATGAATGAAGAATAATACTTTTAATGAATGAAGAAATTAGTGAGATATTATTTGCATCCAATTTAGTAAATGAAACTAGTTACAATCTTCAATAAATTGTGGAGAGAAAAAGTAGACATATAAAAACAGTCTACATGATGCAAATAATATTCTTATGAGAAAGTAAATTGTTTCTGCAAATAACATTATAGAATTATAAGTGTTCTAGTTATTTATATGAGTAAAATATAGAAAATATAAAATTCTTCTTATTTTATTTTTTCAAAATTTTCTTGTAAAATATTTATAAAATATTTGAATTATCTTTTCAATATAAATTCATAATCCGAGTAAAATATGTTATAACGAGCTGAATTTTGTTTGTTAAGTTTAAATCTGCACTTCTTTTTAAAATAATTCAATATATTTTGAAAATCGTTACACCAAAAGCAAACCTTAAACAAGTGTGAACTTTGAACTCATAATACTTGAAAAACAACTTTAAATTTTTTGTAGTTACATTATTAGTTAGCTTTTGAAATTATTTTAAATATGTTTTTCGTTCCGTAACTTTTATCAAATTTTAGAATTAATTTATTTAAAAAATTTGGATCAATTTTATTTTTCATCTTTAGTAATACGTAGATCTAATCATTTTAATTAAATTTTGTTAGATTTATTTAATGTTTCGTATGCATTTCGAAATTATATTTAAGTGATTTATATTGTTTGATACATTTTTATTTTAATATTAGGTCAAATACTATTATGAAACATGCTTCAAATGTCAAATAAAATTAACAAAATTTAATTAAAATAACTAAATTCAAATATTTCGAAAAATAAAAACGCATCTATATACGGTGTAAAGAATTTTCAAGACATCTCTACATGTTTTATATTACAAGTTATCATATTATATAATTTTACTCTGTGATTAATTTATATTTAACCTTTTTCTATTTTCTTATTTTAAATGTTAAAATAAGTAGCAGAATACCGAACCGATGTGTGAAATGCACAGAGCAAAGCGATTTTTCCATGGTTGTGCAATTGCAGGATCTATACACTGTCATCACCAGTTCTGTGAAATCAAATGTTCGTTTTCTCTGTAAAACCTTTCTTCAGTGTCCTTCTCGTTTCGCTCTCACTCCTCTTCCTTCTCGTACTGCTATCGCCTCCTTCCCTTTTATCCCAAATTCCCATTTCTGGGTATGTCGTTTCTAATTTCAGCACCCATCTTTTTTTATGCCTTGAATCGCTATAAAGCTTTGAAATTCGCAACTGGGCACCTTCAATTTGTGGACTTGGTATCTTGGGTAGTGACATTTTTGGTTTCCGTTGCTGATCCGTGAATTGATGTTGTGCAGTGGGGAGGTGGTGGGTATATGGAATGTTCGGAGACTCGTGGAATGGAGACCTTGCAATTGGTGGCTACAAGGACAACAAACAGGTGCTTTCTGCTTGAATCAATTGGTGTTTGTTTTTACTACATTTCAGCTTTGGAAGGTTGAAAATTTGTTATATTGAATGAGCTTTTGTGATTACTGGATTCATTTTTGTATTGGGTATAGGGATAGCTAGAACTGTCAAAATAATTGAAATTCCGGAAGTTGCAGTGAGTAGATCTACTTCTGTGTTTGTTAATTGGAAGTTAGGGCATAGGATTGGGTTTTCAATGTTATTTGGAGTTAGATTTGCAACGGCTAGGGTTCATTGTTGAGGGTGGGTGAGGGTTGCAGATTGGCTTTTTATTTTCTGAATCAACCTTAATTGGCTTTCATTGCAGACAATTGCTTTCGTTTTTTTGTTTATTCTTGAAATGGTGCAGCTCTACCACTAGAAACCAACGGATATATCAGAGTGGATTGCTATGGAGGCCTCAATCAGATGCGAAGAGATGTGAGTACTTGAAGAAAAAATCTTTAGAATTTCTACTCCAGATCCTTGGAATATCTTCAATATGCTTTTTCTGCTTTCTTAAATTGAGATGAAATTGCAGTTCTGTGACGGTGTGGGCATTGCTCGTTTGTTAAATGCAACCCTCGTCTTGCCAAAGTTTGAAGTGGCCTCATATTGGAATGAAACAAGGCAATTTACCTTTCCATTTCTCTGGAATACCTCACAAATCTTTACTCAAAATTGTGTTCATTGGTTGACTAATAAATTTTGTTATCTTTCTGAATACTTGGTTCCATTACAGTGGTTTTGCTGATGTATATGATGTAGACTACTTCATACAGCATATGAATGGCTTTGTCAAAGTTGTGAAAGAGTTACCACCAGAGGTTGCATCTAAAGAACCTGTTCCAGTGGACTGTAGCAAACGGAAAGGGCAATTTGATTACGTTGAAAGTGTTCTTCCATCTTTGTTACAACACAAGTACATCTCAATCACACCAGCAATGTCCCAAAGAAGAGACAGGTATGATCAAATGTTAGTTGTTAGTATTTTGTTACCACTGTAAGTGAGTTTGATTGTTCTTTGTTTTTCTTCTTTCCTTGCAGATACCCTTTGTATGCAAAAGCTGCTCTGTGTCAAGCTTGTTACAAAGCATTGCGTCTTTCGAGGTCCTTGGAAATGAAGGCCTCTGAGCTTCTGGAAGCAATACCTAAACCCTTTTTGTCTCTTCATCTTCGTTTTGAGCCTGATATGGTTGCATACAGTCAGTGTGAGTACAAGGGTCTTTCTCCTGCTTCCATGAAAGCCATAGAGGAAGCACAAATCGACAGAAAACCATGGACTGGAGACTTAGCTCGCATTTGGAGACTACGTGGAAAATGTCCACTTACACCAAACGAGACTGCTGTAGTACTTGAATCTCTTTCCATCCCACCAACTACAAATATATACCTTGCTGCTGGAGATGGTTTGATGGAGATGGAAGGATTGACAGAGACCTATGCCAACATATTTACTAAGTCAAGTCTTCTTAGTAGGGAAGACTTCACAAACATGCATGGCAATACAAAAGCTGCTTTGGATTATTATGTATCCATTAACAGTGATTCTTATGTAGCTACGTATTTTGGGAACATGGACAAGATGGTTGCAGCAATGAGAGCTTTCAAAGGTTTGTACAAGACTCTATTTTTGAGTAGAAGAGGTTTTGCAGAATTAACCTCAAAGGGTCTTAGGGGAAAGGAGTTGATGGCAGCGCTGTGGAAGGTTCACAGAGATGATTTTGCTATCGGAAGAGGCTCTGCTCTGCCAGAGTGTTTTTGCGAATTCAAGTTGTGATTTTGGATCTCTGTTTTGGCATTATTGATGTTAATTTTTCACGGAGGCACACGTTAGAAGAAGGGTCTGGTCATCTTCATGGAATCCAATTGGATGAATCCAAAAATATATTGTTTTAGAATTTTTATTTGTTATGTTGTGTAATTTTTTATTATTATCACTTGAGAGAATATAATTAGTCTTTCTCAGTTTTATTATGGCTTTTATTTTGGTAAATTTTTTTAAGTTTATTAATTGAAGGGATGAAACATAAGTGAGTCGAGTCAATTTGGCTTTTGTTCTTCCTTCTAAACTCCTGTTATGTTTTTTAAACTATTCAGTAAAGATTTTTAGTGCCTTGTTTCTGTTACGTCGAAAGTTGAAAAAAAAATATCAATAATCTTTACTCGTCCCTTCGTTTATATGTTTTCCGATCGTATATTTTTCTATCACAAGGAAAAAAATAATCAGCTCCCATTTTTTTTTTTAATTTAATCAATTTATGATGACAAAACTCCTTTACGATTAAGCAATTCATATGAAGTACATTAAAATAATAATTTCTTTGCTACTAAATCTTGCATCCAGATATCAACCCCAACAGACCAGTTATGTGACGCATTGATACATGAACTAACTTGTAATGTTAAACTAATGGATGAGTTGACGGTACTGCCACAAAATGTTTCAACAAATCGATGATTAACAACACATTATAGGCTACGATGACTACCATGAATTTCTACAAATACAAATGCTGGGTCTCAAAATGAAGTAATTCAAATCGACCAATCTTCCAATTTAAAACAATATAACATTTTTCGTTAAATATTGTGTCAAAGCACTCAAATTCATGAGATGCCACCTAATCCATCCCTCAATATGGGCAAAGATCTTTCGAATCCCACCTCCCTATTGTCCAAAACGTCATCAATTTGGCACTGCAGAAAACAAAAATAAGTCAGTTTTTTTACTAACGTAAAAACTTGAGACAGTATTTCATCTCATTTGAATTATTCAACAGTGTATTTATTATCTACATGCAATCATCATACATCTACATTGAATAGGAAAACAATCTTACTGTATGTCGAAGTGTCAATTTGTTCAGGAAGCTCCTTAATATCAACTTCAAACCTAGATTGCACCTGAAATCAGCATTCAGAATTTTGTTAATAGAAAGCACCGTATGGAGAAAAGATTCCTTGATTCCTTACATTTCTTAATGTCAGAGTACAAAAGAAATGTTAATACAGCTCCATGAAAGAGGGGGGCTTGACCTGATTAAGAACTTCAGAGTCGGCAGTGGAGGAGACAAAAGTAATAGCAAGCCCCTTCGTGCCAAATCTACCTGCTCTTCCTACCTATAAATTCACAAGTTAAATAGAAACGTAGCTTAGGATGAAGTGAAAGAGGTGGAGAGAGGAAAAGATGAAGAGGGCTGGAAGAAGAGAGAGGAAAATAGTGAATACAAGAGGTGCTTTAAAGTGAAAACATGGAATGTGAGTGTAGGACACAGCATAATTATACTGTGTCTTATAGTGTTTTAAAGGTTAACACCCTACACAATGCCACATAATCAATTATAAGGTCCAATTTCTTTAAATCTTTTTATATGCAATATAATATAATAATAATAATAAACAACTGTCGAAGACTTATATCAACTAGTAACACAATAACAAAAAAATTAAAATAATATTATCATAACAATATTTTATTATCATTTATCTCCATTCCACCTCAACCAAACAAATCTCGTTTGTACTCTTTTTCTCACCTATTTCCCTTCGTTTGTTTTACTCTCTCTATGTCTTTCCGCTTCTACTAAAGGGAGCATAAAAGAAATAAATATAATGGATCCAGCAATTACCCTGTGCAAGTAAGTATCGGCAGAATCAGGCATGTCATAATTAATAACTATATTAACACGTTCTATGTCAATTCCCCTCCCTACTAAGTCAGTTGCCACGAGAATCCTTTGCTTCCCTTCCTTGAAGCCTTTGTATCGTTTCAATCTGAAATGGGTAAATGTGTTAAAACCAAAAATAAGGCTGCAATTATAGATAAAAGTTCACATCTATGCAAATGAAGGGAGTTGAAACGCCCAATCAATCAGTCTACCATACTTTGAATTGAAGCTTCTGAGACACAGAACTTACTTAAAAATCTAAAAACTCAGAAGTCTAAGCACATGCCACCAATTTCAGAAGAACTTGTAAATACCTCTCTTCCTGTGACATTGCAGAATGTATGCAGATGGATGGGAAGTTACACTCCACAAGCAACTTGTTCAACTCTGCTGCTCTGCTAACACTCTTGACAAAAATAACTACTTGGTTGAAATCCAGAGCATCAAGAAGATCATTCAACTTCCGGTTCTTCTCTGACTCTTGCAATTTGATGTAGTGCTGAAAAAGGTTACAAGTGAGTAGAATTAAGCTAGAAAACAGAATTTCACTAAAAAAACAATTACCAACAGGAGAGAGAAACGTTAATAAAACATACCTGGACAAGACCATGAAGCGTCAACTTGGCCTCATCATCCACATAGATTTCCATAGGCTGAAAACAAAATATGTTGATATTAATTAATCATCATAGAAAACAAATAAATGGAGTTCAGTTATTTTCATTTACTTATAATTGCAATTACATTTAAACAAGGATAAACATTGAAAATAAAAAATAAAAAATATACTAACAAAAATGCTTCGTAATAAAATAATAAGCTTCATGAAATTTCTAAGAAAAGAACATCAGTGGTACACAAATAAATGAGAGAAGGAACTACTAAACCATCCTACCATATAAGGTACATTAAATCACCAAATAAAAAGAACATTACATCTTGCATAAATTTCTTGCAAACGGGTCGAATCTCTTTACTAAGTGTGGCTGAAAACATCATCACTTGTTTATCATGAGGAGTCAATTTGAAAATCTCCTGGACGTCTCTTCTCATATCTGTGAAGGTAAAACAGAAGAAATAAGAAAAACATGATAAGATATCATAGATTGTAAAAGCATAACAAAAAACACAAATTTACAGGGGAAGAAACAGACCAAGTGATTCAAGCATCTTGTCACACTCATCAAGTATGAAATGCCTCACGTTCTTTAAACCAAGGTCCTTATCTCTAGCCAAAGCAAGAATCCTCCCTGGTGTTCCAACAACAATATGAGGACATTCATTCTTGAGCAATTCTTTGTGAACCTTGATATTGACGCCACCATAGAAAACAGCAGCCTTTATATCAGGAAGATATGTACTGAATCTCTCAAATTCATGGCAAATCTGGACAGATGAATCTTTATTAAGTATAGGTAATACAAGAAATACCTTTATGTACGTAAACAGAAGAGTAGAAAACAAATTGTTCTAGCAGCTCATATACTTTACATCCACATGAACGCAGACATACCTGATAAGCCAGTTCTCTTGTGTGGCAAAGAACAAGAGCTGCAACTTGACCAGGAACAGGATCAACTTGCTGAAGTGTAGAAAGAACAAAAACAGCAGTCTTTCCCATCCCAGATTTTGCTTGACAAATAACATCCATTCCTAAGATTGCTTGAGGGATGCATTCATGTTGCACTAATGAAGAAGCAAACAAAATTGTAGTGGACGAATCCTCAGTAAGTATATATGATCTGCCAGATCCTTTTAATGTAAAGGTTTACCAACCAATTTTCGTGACCAATAATATGCTAGTAGTGATTACCTGGTAAATCAAAAGAAAATAGATTAGAGAATAAGAAAAATAACAATAATACAAAAAAACCATTAAAGATACAATCCAGCAAGAAAGATTTTAGCCGAGAAAAAAATAAAATAATAACCAGTGAGTCCAGATTATCTTTAACGCCAACAATGGTTTTTTGGTAGCTTCCTGAATAATAAAAGGTTTCAAAAGGGAATATATATATATATATATATATATATATATTCCCTCTCAAACATACAATACAATGACCAATAACCCACTCTTAGTAAAAAGTATATCTTTTAAGAAAATATTGAAATCTTAGCCAACTGAATTCAACAGTGTAAATTTTACTGAAAATGAAACAGAAAATACATAACATTATGATCAATAGCATTGGCAAATGGAGATGAAATCACTTAAGAGCACAGATAAGCAGGACAAACATCATTACTAGAAAGAAAACTACAAATTAATCCTAGCCATCATGAAAATTTAGTAGAAATTGTACGACTATCCTCATATATCAACTTCAAGCAAAAACATTTAATGCTAAATCTTGCCTTCTGAAGGATGCTCAAATCCTGAATCTACAATGGCTCGCAGAAGCTCTGGCTTCAACAGGAAGTCTCGAAAACCCGAACTATGGATGCCAACATAACCCCTGCATTACAAAAACAATATATACACAAAATCAGGAGGTGCAACATAGAAGTTTGGCTTGAAAACCTAAGCAAATAATTTTTTTGAAAACAATGCATCAATATGTCACAAAAACACTACAAAAGCCTCAACATAGAATTGTGAGTGTAAATTGATGCTTATTATTGTCTACCCTAATTTCACTTTTTTAATATCTATACAATCTACGCTACAACACAGGGTTAGGCAACTATCTCTACTTATACATTATATTACTGTACAAACAATGTCTTGTTCGCTAGACAAGACCAGCAAACAAATTACTTTAAAAATAAAATAAATAAATAAATAAATAAATTTACATTCACGCTCCCTAAGGTAGTACGAATTGATACCAGTAGAAGCAAATAAGAACAAACATAGCTACTTCCATTACTTTCAATCGCGTAAAAGCAAAACAAACTAATCAAAGAAAATGACAAATTCACAGTTTCATAATAATAAAAAAAAAAAAGGATAAGAGAAAGAGGAGGGAGACTAACTTCTTGCCGGATTCTGCAGGCTTGGCAGAATCGGGAGCTTTCTCATCTTCTTCTTCGTAATCGAGGAGCTCTTCCTCGTAAGTCTCGGCGTCCTTCAATTCTCCCATCTGATTCCGTTGGTTAGGGTTACATTTTCAGATTCAGTTTGAGAGATTGAGATAGAGAAAATCCAATTCAATTGGTTGCAGAGAGAGACAGAGAGAGAGTTGATAGAAGCTGACCTTCGAAGACGCAACGGAAAGAATTGTTGAGAATGAGATTGAAGATGAAAATAAACCCTAGATCTGGTTTTGGGTTTTAGGAAGAGTAACAGCAGCGAGTGGAGCAGGGACGAGAAGATATAGCGCGTGCAACCATGGAATAGTCCGAAAAGCCCTTCCCATTTTCAAGTTTTCAACTGTCCCACCACCAACCTTGACGATACTACTATAGGAAAGAAGGATTAATTATGGAAAACAAAACCATTCTTTTTCCAAAATTGATAAATATTAATTTTATACTAAAACAAAACAGTGTAAAATATTATTTGTGAACCGTTTATAAAGTCAGTGTTTGAATTCGTGAGACCCCACTAATGTAATATTTAATCTCTTATTTATGATCAAATTGAAAAAGTGGTTTTATAAAATTTAACAATAGGATATTTACATATTTAGATACCAAAATAAAACGTTTAAGAATCAAGTTTGCCCTTTTGTTTATTATTTTTTGTGAGAAAAATATTGCTCTTATTTTTTTAAGTTCATGCTAAATAGAGACTCTTCTATCACATATTTTTAATAGATAATAACAGTCCCACTGGCACCAATTACGACAGCACAAGTGTTAATAATAAGAATATTGGTAAGAATTTGCCTTATTCGGTACACGTATTGAATGTAAATTTCGAAATTTGCTGCATTAATGATTGTCTATAAAGTAATTTGGTGATATTGTTGGAGGAGCCTATGTTTCGAGAAGAACAAAACCAAATATGAAAGGTTCAATTATGAGTGTTAATGTGAGTCTATCTAAACCATTTAGATCCGGTCTGCACTTGGTTTACAAAATACGAACTGGACTGGTTCGTCCCACATTTTCAACACGGGTCAAAAAGTCTGATCTGTCTTGCAAAAATGCGAAGTTGGCAGACCAACCCGTTTTTTTTTTAAATAATTAATATAAAACTTTGAATGTTCAACAAATTGAGAAACTTTAATTAGTTCACAAAATTAAACAAAAACTTTAAAAAGTTAGATGATAAATTGATAATTCAATATTTCTATCATATTCACATTCTTACTTTGACATACACAATGTATTATTTAAAGTTAAACATATTCAAAAATACATAATACTTATCTTTTTCAATCATACAAAATTCTGAAACATTCATACAAAAGTATAGAAGAAAAATAATCAATATACACAAATATATGTTTTTTATATGGATTGCATACTTTTACAACTTAGACTTCTGCAGACCAATAAGCTCAATATCCTAACCTGCCCTACATTTTTTTGACGAGACCCACATTACCACCTCTATGTTCAACCACGGTTTTAGAAGTCAAAAATATAATAAATGAGGTTTTAAGATAATAAAAGCATCAAGTTATCTGATAATAACCATGATAATACTTTAGAAGAAAATATTTCTAAAGACAATTATTTAGATATTTTTATTAATTTGATTTACTTTGTTTTGGTTAACTCTTTCGTTTTTAATGTATTATATTATTTTGGTTACTTTATTTTTAATACTAACATTTCTGTATATTTTTAATTTTGTTTAAGCATTTATTTGTTAGTTATGATATATATTACAATACGCAAAAGCTAAAAGTTACACATCCCCTTTTATTGGTTATTGGCTAATTATATTGATTATTGGCTGTGAATATAGATTGAGCAAAAACTTTTAATAAATAACTTCAAAAAAAATGGTATGCAGTAATTAGATATTTTTGTTCTTTTTAAATTACTTGAATAATTTTTTGAAATAAGATATTTAAAGATATTTGAAGAAAAACCTCCACAAAAGTAAACCACGAATATTATTATTAGATAGAATTATGAATCTATTTCTTTTAGTAGTGATAGTTCATCAAATATGTCTAATGAAATATATGAACATCTGAAACAACTATTATAAAAGCCTACAACTACTAAAGAAAAGTAAAGAGATAGAGTTTGTAGAATTATTCATGGTAGGCCTAGTATGAAATGTTAAAATGCCATTACTTCATGCACCCAATGTTTCTTTCTGCATCTTCATAAATGTGATGAAATAACTATTTTATCCTTAATAAAAGAAATTTGGATTAGCTCTACCTTCAACTTCACTGTTCATAAACACACTGATATGTTAGAAGATACCAAAATTAGTTCACACACCAAACAAGTTACAATAATGAGTTAAAAAATGTTTTGTTCCTAGTGTTTATGAAACGGTATAATGAAATGCAACTATTTTAGCCAGCATGAAAATCCCTCATTCCATAAAATGCAATAATGTGCCACACAGCAAACAATATGCAAGGATAAAAAGAGGGGGAAAATAGGCAAATTATAGTAGGCAGAATTTGGGAATTCTATAAAATACCAGTGCTAAAAATTGAGAAGATTTTAACACAAGAATTTTAATATAGTCGTTGCAAAGCGAAGATATCCAGCACAGTCTCTGGTTGCTTGCCCGTATGCATTTACAAGATGCTACACTGAACACAGGACTCATACCAGTCATTATAGTATGACAACCTCTGGATTTCTTATTCAAAACTCTGTTGGAGGCTTTAACCTTATCAGTCTTTTGATTCTATCCTTTTCTGTATTTTCCAAATATCCCTTCAAGACATAACACAGAAAATTTGTCAATAAAAGCATCAAGAAGAAAATTGCTCTGTGAAACAATGGAACAAAGCTTTCTCAGGGTATCCATCACATGCATTGCAGAAGATAATGGGCCTAATAATAAGTAAATAAGCAATGCCTATGATGACATATATCACATGGAATTCTTTCCTATATGAGTTCCAAAGACAAGCAGATAGAGTAAACTGACAAAAAATCAGAAGCTCTGATTTTGGTTATTCTGTACAACTGAAAGTCTGAGAAATGTTCTGCATGCCTCCTTACCTTCCATACAATTTCATCCAAACAAAGGCAAATTCGTCCATACTTGTCAAGGAAGAGACGCTCACTTGGGGGCTTCCCACATACATCCTTCACAGCTGAGGTTATGACGAAGATCACTTCTGACACTGGATAGAAAAAAAGGTAAATAGAAGCAGATATGTAAATTGAAAAGTATTCCAGGGCTCTTGAAATTTATATTTCCAGCGCCAGTGAAATAATGCATAACGCTAAAAAGGCAGATGTCATCATGTCATTAACCATCTTCTTGGTAAGCCAATCAAAATCATTCACGAAATGTAGAATCCAAAATATGTCCCTTATAGACAGTTAAAGTGATCGCTAGTCTTACCAGCAAATATGCTAGAAAAGGAATGTTTATCTGCAATAGTTATTATTTGCATTATCAAAATAAGAAAGTGTAGGCGAAGTTTTTCATCACTACTTTTTGTCCCAAAAACCTACGATTTCTTCGTAGCTTGATGTCTATTAGACAAATTAAGATACATTACAGAGTTTTATAGAAAAATATATAATTGAAATCCAGCTTTCAAAAATCTGATTCTCTGTCTCCACAACTCTTATTCTTCTTACTCTTCTTTCTATTACTGAACTCTTAACTCTATCACTTTTGATTGCAAATAGTTTATTATATCTTATCATCCTATGCACGTTTGTCTAGGTGCATCCTGCTTACTAGCAGCAACCTAAATAAAGAAGCTCAGTCTCTTGTAGTATAACCGGTTAAGTATATTTGCGTCAAGACTCAAGAAAAATGGATATAGTAGCTCTGTTCATATTTTTCAAATATACCCTTCTCAGTCAGCACTGCAATCTAAAACAAGTGAGCCTATCCTCTGCCTGAGAGCTGCAGAATGACTAATTTCCATGATTTTATATTACAACCAACAAATATAAAATATAGAGTCCACGAATACATACAGGCAAGCTCGTCATATGCGTCCTTTCCCACAACATAGATGCTGACATCCCCAAGCACCGTGTATACTATATAAACTGATCTGAAGCAATGAAGATGTACAATTACTATAGCATCAAAAAAGAATAAGAAGCAATTTTCCTCAAAAAAGAATATGAATGCTAAAGAGTTGGTAATGAAAAGATAATCTTATTTTAAGTCAAACTTCAGATCGTGACAAATGATGATTCAAGTTTTCAAAAGCTGCTAAACATCATTGACCAATGCGTGTTTTAGTCATGTAGAACACTCGTACAGTTCTACAAATACATCTCTGATATTTCTGCTATCAACTACACCATCTGAAGATACTGTTTTGCCAAATACCAGGTCCATTCTTTCCAGCAACTAAAATTATTTAATCTGTAATCTTTCTGCTCTTGACGAGGCAATTCATATAAGCACACACAGATACATGAAATTCAAAGTAAAATATAAGAGAAAAGTTCGCTATACTGACTTGTGGCAAGCAACTAGGAGCTCTTCGTTTTTGACACCCTTAAGATTATCAGCTCCTAGTTTGACTAAGAAAGAACGCCAGTGTAGGCGCTCCTCAGCAGGTACCCCATGAAAACTGCAATATTGAAAATCATTATGTATTTTATGTAGGCATGACCAGACAATATGTATCAAAACGGGGTTATGTTATTACAGTTAAAATGTAGCCCAAATACCCAATAATATAAAAAGCATGCTGGAAAATTTTTAGAGACACTAGGAAAATTCACCACCAATGAGTTGGAGTAAACCCATATAAAAGATCATCCTCTACCTCCAACGCAAAACCTTTATGACTTTGTGTTTTGGGATCTTTTCTTATGTTTCCGTACTTTTTCATTTCAACTCAAATACGACTTTCAATGCGTGTATTCCAAACCGTATGCCTTGTCCCCCATTTATGTTAAGACACCTTCCCTCACCCTTTTACCACAATGATTCATACCCAATTTAGAAAATCTTCTAGAAAGATATATGGGGAAGATTAACCACCAACGAGTCATTGTAAATCTATACAAAAAATCCTGAAAACATCTCCAACCCTAAAACCTTAAAGCCATTGTATAAGTCGGTATTTTTTTTTCTTATGTATTACTCTGCCTTCTCATTTCTGATCAATACATAATTTTCAACTTGTACTTGTATTTCTAACAAAGAAGCACTCCAACACAAGATCACATAATTAGTTAAGTGGAATCGTGGAAGCACTTACGAAAAATCGGACTATTGTTTAACGGAGACAAATGCCCCTTTTTCAACATGTTTGAGAAAATAACTATATATCAACTACTACTCTATCCCGTCAAAATCCATGCCAAACCCATTTGAGATCCAATCTAAATAGCAGGATTCGATCCACAAAATCTAAAATTTAGATGCATAATGAGAACATTGAAACGAATTGGAGAAGTTGAGGTATAACTGAGAAGCACAGCAACAATAAAAATTGGGAATGGGAAGAAAAGATGGATCTGAACGTACCGTTCGATGAGGATATTGCCCTCAGCGTTGGCAAAGAGCACCGCAAGGATCATATTCTCTCAACTCTTTCTTTCTTCTTCTGGTTTCAGCTCCTATCCCCAATTCCCACCACCGTCTTCAAGCATCAAGGGTTCCAGTGATTAATGACTTAAATACCCTCGTTTGTTACACTTTATGCTTGCTTGTTACCTGAGAATAACTGGTGTGTGGTATGGATATTTCGGGAAAATAAATTGTGTAGAAACGAAATCGACTAAAGTATGCTCAAATCCAACGAAATTAAAACACTAAATATTTTCTTGAAAAACTTTTAAATAGAAATGGCAACTAGAGTAAGCTCAAAAAATGTGTTTTATACCTATTTGGTAATTTCTGGGGTATAACAAAATTATTTACAAATTCTTTTAGACTATCTATCTATATATTAAAAATTATTTCGAAATATAGTTTAGATAAGATTACATAATAAAATAAAATTGAGCTTTCTAAAATTAAAATTAAATAAACTGTATCATAAATTATGAGTTGAAAAACTACTTTTAGAAGAAAAAAATTAATTTCACATATGTAAACAAAATATATAAAATAAATTATAAATAATTATTAATTTTTTTCACCAACAATTAGTAATTTTAATTTTTTGTTTAAATCAGTTATAATTTAAATAAAAAAGTACATAAAATTCATCAACAACCATCCACGAATAGTATTGGACATGTCTTTGTCTTACCAATAAACTAATAATTTAAATATATCCCCATTGCACATGTGACATGAGTAATTAATATAATTAAAATTTCATTAAAAAAAATAGAATTAAATAATTTTTTAGTCTTTAAATTAATGTGAAATTGAAGTTTATTAATGTCTTATACTTTCGTACATTATTTTTTTCTTAACATTTTAACAAGAATTAAAATACTCATTTTAATTCAAGATGTTAACTTTATTTTAAGTGTTTAATAATATTACATAATAACATTTAAATTGTTTATACAAAATATTATGTTTCAACTTAAATGTTAATCTAAAATATCATCTGACACATAAAATAATAAAAATTTAGGTTAAAAAATTATATGCATTCATTTTTTAAGATTTCTGACTAAAATTTATCAAAATTTAGAACAATTGTGAATTTCAATTTAACGTTCGAATGGAAGGACTAAAAATATATTTAACAAAAAAATTATAATAAAACTCTAAATACAACTCAAATTTCAAAAAAGTATAAAATTAAATTTTATAATGAAATGCCTATAATTTTATTAAACAAACAAAATTAAGTTAAGAAATTAATTAAATAACCATGACCATTAATTTACAACATGAATTATATTACAAGGCTTATGAATTCACAAAAATGATTATTATTTGACATTAATTTACAAAATGAAAAAAAAAATGTGGATCTATAACATTTGATATGTTGGACCACCCAAAGAGCCCTATACTTTCTTCAATTGTGTACTTTATTGCCAAAAGCCATTAAGATTCAAATAAATGACTAAGGTGTAAGAATCTATTGAACATGGTAACAGCTCACACAATGAGACAAATCAATTAGAAGTTGCATTGCATGATCTATATATCTACCCTACCATATAGCCCTTACTTGAGGTCAAGTTAACCTTCAATCTTTTTGTTAGAGACCCAAATGCCTTTACATAAAGAACCTACACATCAACACCACATGCCCTTGTTAGCCATAACTCATTAATTTTTCATTCAATGATGGAATATGATATTTCAATGTCACAAACCTTTTTAGAAAATGCATCAATTGCTTTTCCCTTCTTCTCTCCCAACCCTCCACATTTTCCCATCATTTCACAAGTAAAAGCACTTTAACTAGCTACTCAAATGTGCATCCCATGTTGCCATGTGTCAACACACAAACAATTATTAAAGGAGTCCAGATTCTCTACTGAATTTTTTAATGATGTTTTCTATTCAACATTAAAAATACAGTTGGTACTTTACACATCTTTTAATATATGTTAGCCTTAGATATGTTTTTTATCTTTCCATTTTTAGTGGAAATTGGAATTAGTGCTTCTTGAAAATTTTGAACCAATTTAGTCTCTTGTCTTTATAAATGTATGAATTTAATTCCTTAAATCAATTTTTTTTAAGTTTATTTGACGTTTCAAACACATTTCTCATTTAACATTGAACTGGATATGTATCAAACGATATAAACAAACTAAAATACTATAATGAAATATGTTTGAAAAATTAAATAAACTCAATAAAATTTGGATAAAATAAAATGACTATATTCATGCATCTATAGAGTTGACTGACTAGATTGATTTAAGATTTTCAAGAGAGACTATTTTCAATTTTAACGGAAAAATAAAAGAACAAAAACATATTTAACCCTATATTTTAAAATTTTAAAATGGGTTAAATATGTTTTTGGTCCCTCGCGTTTCAGTGAAATTTAGAATTAGTCTATTTTCAAAAATTTTGACCAATTTAGTTTTTCATCTTTAAAAATGTATGAATTTAATCATTTTAACCAAATTTTGTTAAGTTTTTTCTGATGTTTCAAACGTATTTCATGATAGTTTTTGAATTATTTACACTATTTGACATATTTTTATTTCAATGTTAACTCAAATATTATCACCATCGATGTATTCACAGTAGAAGAATACTACAGAAAAACTCAACAGATAATCCAAATTCTTCTCCAAAGCCATCACTTTTCTTAATTAAACTTTACTTAACAAGAGATTATGATCATGGTGGCTTTTGTTGCCGATTGAACAACTTCTTCATGCTTCAAAAAACACTACTCCGACATTAACTTGTTCATGTTTTTCTTCCCCGACAAAGGGTTTAAAATGCTTAAATAAGTTGTTAATTGTGTTTATTTTTCTCACTAATTGTTAATTAATTATAATTGTCGGCAGGGTTGTTTAATTATAATTGTTTAATTGATGAATGTTTGAGCTGTCAGTATCAGTTTAAATTCCTTCAATTATGATGTAGAAGGAAGACAATGTCATAGTTACGAAATTAGAATATGTAGTTTGCTATTTGTACTTTAATTAACAGTGTTTCTATTATTATGACAAAGCATACGCATAAATACGTTCCCGTGCTTCAACCCCTCGTTTGATGTGATGGATATATTTATTTATATATTATATCTATGGGCTGTGGGCATCATATACACCAAAAAATATACTAGAATAAATTACTAACTGAAAAATAATGGTTAACGTTTTTAAGTATCTATTTATAGAATTGAGAAAAGATATCTGTCATATAAAATAAAATAAAAGCATTGATTATGTTTTTAGTACCTCAATTTTAATTTAAAATTGAAATTCATTCATGTCTGAAATTTTATATATTTTGGTCCTTAAACTTTAAAAATTAATAAATATAGTTATTTTAATTTAATTACGTTAATTGTTTTTTTACGTGTCAAATACGTTTCATGTTAGTATCGAAGTTGTTTATATCATCGTTTGACACATTCCCGGTTTAATATTTGTTGAAAAATGCGTTTGACTCGTTAAAAAAAGTTAACATAATTTGATTAAGAGGACTATATTCATTTATTTTTAAAGGTTAGAGACCAAAATGTATCAAAGTTTCAGACAGAGACAAATTTTAATTTTTAGGTAAAATTCAATGAATAAAAACATACTTAACCCAAAGTAAAATATTTAACAAGAATATATGATAACCAATATTTCAATTATGTGATGTATCGTGAGTGTATTTGATACTTAACATATTTGATAAAAGTTTATATGATATTTATCAATAATATTTATTATTTGATTTTATTGTGAATTTACACAACAATAATTATATATTTATTATTATTTTAAAAGGATCTGTATATTTTTCTATATATATATATATATATATATATATATTATTCTATTATTTTTAAAATAAATATAGTATTTTATTTGTATAACATAGAAGAAACATTTATTTATTTTTATTTAGTCTTTATTAGGAATTGTTTAATTCATTTTTTTTTTGTTATTTTGATATGCATCTCTTGAAAATCCAGTTGTGATTTGAAAAAAGTTTATATTTAGATGAAAATGTTGGATTTCATAAAGGAAATTATAAATTTAATATTTTAAGATTTTGAGTCCTATATATAATATCAATCCCTTAAATAAGCACTTAAACTTATGTTTTGTTGATATCATGTGTCCTTCACATGTTTCTTTCAAAAAAAATCATCAATATTTAAATAAATGAGCACGAAAAACATATATGACATTAAATAAAGTTGTATTTATATTTTTAAATTGTTGTTATAGAAGAATATTCTTAGTTTTATTTTTTAAATACCAGATCGAATGATATTTTAATCTATCGATAATACATATTATTGTTAAACTAAAAAATTTCACAAGCGTCAAATTCTTCTAAGTAATGTCGTAGTTATTATATCAATAATTTTACTTCTAATATATTTAGATTTTGAATGAAAAGTTGAATACCAAGATGAATATTACTTTCATTGTCTAAAAATAGTAAATATTTATCTTAAGCAAATTGTATTTAACCAAAAACATATTATGAGATTATTGTTTTATGTAATTAGCATTAAATCTTCGCTTACCCCTATTTTTAATTTGGATAGTCTATTTATAGATTTTTAGGTCGTTGATTTTTTTTTCTAAGTAATAATTATTTATTTTAAGGTTTAAAAAATTGTAAAATTTGACTCCAATTTTCTTAGGGGTGGCAAAACGGGCCAGTTTGACCCGTTTTGGCCTGGACCGACCCGCCTGTGGCCCGCAAAAAATGAATCGGTTCGGGTTAGCCCGCCATCAATAAACGGATTGGATATTACAACCCATCCCGTTTTAGGACAAGCTGGCCCGCCTTTTTTTAACTTTTTTTTATTTATAAATCTATTATATATATATATATATATAAATTTATTTATATAATATAAAAAAATATTATTTTTTAATTATTTTAAATTTTAAACATAAAAATAAAAACGGTTTGGTGAGCCAAGATGAATTGGTTCATTTTAGCTTGTTAAACTGACAGATTAGATAAATCAGGTTATAATGAATTGGCGGATTGAAAATTTCAGCCCAACCCGTCTTTTTTGACGAACTGGCTGGCCTAACCCACTTTAACATATCTGCCCATAACCCGATTCGAATTGCGTAACTTAAAATGTTATTATGTCCCATGAGATTGGTATAAAGGGTACTCAAATATGTTAATAAAATAATGAAACTTTTGTGAGAATTTTCTCTTACAAAAATTCAGTGCACACTTCAATAGTGACAACGAATTGCAATTGTAACCTATAAGGCTACACACATGCATAGGTTGTCAAATCAAAAACTCATTTAACACATTTAATCAAACAGTCTCAAGAAAACTTCTAAAACTCAATGTATTTATTCATTATCATAATTTGAGTATTCCCCTAGAATAGGCATGTGACTACCAAAAGTCTTATGTGAACAATACCATAAAAGTATCACAGAATTCAATTCATTACATTTCGGTGTTCCTTATCAAGTTAACAAAAAAAATTGAGGATCTAAGATTAGATTTTTATATATAAATTATTTTCTTTAATTAAAAAAATCATTTTCTTTTTTTATTATGTTTACTCCAAATAATCACACATGATAATTAAATCCAAAAACATACGATCATCATTCCCTGTCATATCATAAAATAATCATAAAAAATTATCATTAAATGTTAAAGATTATCTGACATGAAACAAATTAAAATGTCAAAAGATAAATTGTAGACTGATCTTTTCCTAAATCCAAAACAACTTACTAACATAGGTCAAACTACATGTATCATGTAATATCACTTGTTTATTGAAAAATTGTGCAATGGAAACCAAGCAAAATATCATCTAAAAGTCAATAATTGTTTTTAGGTCGGTAAGGCCAAATTTTAGCAACAACTACTTAAATTAAATTTGCGACATTATTATATACATATAAAACCTAATACGAAAGTGTAACATAAAGTTTATCATCAAAATAATGTATATAAAGATCAAAAGTTAACGTAGATGCATTTTTTTTTCATTTTCATTGCAAACTTTCCTTTTGAAAAAGGTTCAATTCTTTTACTTTTTATTATAATTTTTCTAATATAAATTTATCATCTCTTACCTATCTAGAAAAAGATAAATTTATCAACGTCCAGTGTACACAATAAACAAATTTATCATATGCAAGAGAAAGACAAATTGCTTTAAAAAATGGTAAAAAATGAACTTGTTTAAAAAAGGAAATTGATCGGTCCAAGATGTCCTTGATTCTTCAATATCACCATGATTCAATTTAATTTTAAAAAAGATGAAAGATTGAGATTGAAAATTGAGATAAAAAAGAAGAAATGAGGAAGATACACAAGTACATGAGAGAGTAAGGGAAGATCCGATGATTTACTATTCACACGAATGGAACATTGGGTGCAGGGCTTGTTTGGTTTTGTTGAACTAAATTGGAATCGTTGATTTGTGATTGAGTTTCAAGTTTTGGCACTCGTTGAACTGAGGAGATCTACGACAAAACCAAGTCATTTTCTTGAATTTACTTATTTGTTAACGTATCCTTGACTAACTTTTATTTACTTTTGATTGTGCATGGAAAGAGCTTGACGGAGATTCCCTTAAAAAATTCTTGACTCAACAGTGGAGATTTTTACGTGGTTGGCTGGTGGGCGACGCATTGAAAATTGTCTTAACTTAACACTGGGTGGGTGAGTGGCTTATTCTTTATCATCAAAAGTAAAATTGTAATCATATAATTTTAGTACATTTTTAAATATTGTTTGTTTTGTTAATACAATATATTTTTGTTAAGCGAAGAGAAATGTTACAAAAGATTATTTAGAAGTCAAAGAAAAAAAATTCAATTAAGTCTCAAATTAATATTTTAATTGTTTTTTTTTAACTTTTTAGGTGTTTAAATATTTTTTTTTTAATTTAAACTTTTTTATGTTTAATTATATTTTAAATCTTTAACAACATCAAAATATAGATATTTTATTATTTTTTAACTTTTATTGGTAAGCATTAAATAAAGTATTAAGTACAATTGTACGATACTTATGATATTTTTGTCTTTTAAGTAAAATAAAATAAAATGAATAGTTATTATGTCAGATTTCATTTAATATCACAATCAATTATGAATTTTTGTAAAATTCAATGCGTATTAATTATCTTTAAAGAGATTAGTTAGCAAGACCCTTTTAAAATTATAATAAATTTAAATGTCAATTAAGATTGTGTATTAGTCACAAATTTATCAGAGTAAACATGGATTAAGTGTATGTTTTAAAGTTACAAGCTAAATTCATCATTGTATTAACCAAGTAAGTTCAACTTTTTTCCTTGTAGTATAAAAACTAAATTTATGATTATAAACACTGTTGCTGGCAACCACTCTCATGAAACACAAAGGATCAGATAACATGTTTTCCCATTCGTGAATGTATGTTCAGAATGAAACAATTTGTCATCTCTTAAAAAGCTAAAAGTTATTCATCATTTCATTCATACATTCATGCATTCATAACAAGAGATATCATAAAAAATATTTAAAGCAAGGAATAGTTTTTACAGAGGAAATAAAAAGAAGTTTGAACAGAACTAGGTAGTAGGTAGTTACACACACATTGGAGACATTCACAGCCACAAACATTAAACTTAACATCCTCATTCACCAAATCAATGCAGTACCACTCTCACTATCCTTTTCTATGTGGTGGGACAAAGAAACTAAGTGAAAATGAACCATAGCAGTGTTGGAATGAGGATGTTCATACACCTCAATTCCTATTCAGAAGCTCCTCTATCATCTGGAGAGCCATTCTCTGCTCCTCATCTATGCCATTACCTTCCTCAGGCTTTATCTTTTCTGGGGCATGATGATCAACTACAGGAACTTCAGAATTAGAAGAAGGACCTTGATCTTGATCATGATCATAATCACGATCATAGTCATGGTTAGAATGACCATGATCATGGTCATGGGGATGATCATGATCATGATCAACGTCGCTATTCCTTTTTTCCAGCTCAACCATCATGATCCAGCTAGAGTCAGAACGAGGGCCTGCTCTCTTCTGCCACACCCCAATGTGGGAATTTTCAGTGTCAAGTCTTAAGCAAGTGAGGGAAGGAGAGGGTGATTTGCAGCACTTCCTGAGCTTTGCACTCAGAACTGCAGACAATGTAGTGGTGGAGGAGGAAGAAGATGAAGCAGTGTGATTCACCACTTGGTTTTCACCAACTGGGAAGTTTGTTTTAGCGTTTCTTCCACTCATCAAAATGGCTGCTTCATCGTATGCTCTTGCTGCTTCCTCAGCTGTCTCGAATGTCCCAAGCCACACCCTCCTTTTCCTATTCAAACACCACAAATTGCAAAGTAATGAGACTCTCACATTCAATGCACATTATTATGTATTATATATGCACGGATACTCATGCCACCGATTTCAATTAATTCAGATACTATAATGGTTTTAAAATGGTTTATGGAAATCTGTGCAACCGTGTAGTGGCTACAATTGAGGCAATTTCTTGCAATGTCATGGATTCTGACAGAAACCATGACTGTAACATTGGCTGCAATTTGAAACCTCTCTCAACTAATGATCAATAAGGGAACAAGGATGATGATTAAAAAACAAAGAAGAGAAAAAACTATGATACTTTTCTAATTTTTGTTTTGAAGTGGAAGAAATAAATAATTGAAAATATGGATGAGTTTGATGAGAGTACAATAATGGGTGACGAATCTCAGAAACCCACGAGCCCCAATGGCGTTGCCTCACACCTCTGAATTTCCTTGATTGCACCATGTTGGCCAAAAACTATGCAGTGTTACCAAAGGGAGAGAGAGAAAGATAAAGAACGATATGGAATTTGTGACAAAGAATGTGAAAGACATGGCGAGTTATAAAGCACAGGGTGATGATGCAGTAATTCAAGGCTACATCCACAAAAGGACACGTGATTTTGGTTCGGTAGGATTTCCCAAACCAAAGATCAAATTATAAATTTTTTAGTACATTTTTAAAGACATCCGAGCAGCAAGTGATTTGATAGACCTAATAAACAACAAATCTCGTTAGAATAAACTCAAATTCATAGGTCTGATACCATGCTAAGAACAAAGACTTTAAGTTTAACTCAACTTCAAAATGAAATTTACATCCACTTATATATTATAAACTCGTCTTATTTATAGTCAATGTGAGATTTCCAACCTTATAAAGGCATGGAGTGTCCTTCACTGTGATGATACAACTTAGAGAAGGGATTACAATTATAGGATATAAAAAGGTTAACAACACAAACTGCTATCTTATTTGGTTAGCTCAAAAGTAATAGCCAATTCAGTTTTCTTTACAGATATAATACTGAACTTTCAGATGCTTCACTCCACTCGTATTACTCAAGTGGACCGTACACGTAAAAGGCATATGTTGGTGACTGTGACTGTTAGTGACCACTGAAATATAATAACTCGAATACCATTAATTTTCAAACTATGATATGCTTAGCTCATTGATTGTGATGTCACTACCCAACCATAACTGAAGTTTAAGCTTCAGAGCATATTATTGTACAGGAAAATGAGTATATAATGTATATAAAGCAGACATGAATACATAAGCTAATAGTGTAAAGTTTTTACACTGGTCCAGTGTCATAATTTGTCACTTAGGTTGTTAACTTTTACTCTATAAGTTAAACGTCAAAACGTGCATGATTTTTTATTGGTTGACATTATAATTTGCTTTGCTATATATGGTTCTTGTCCTTCTACAGTGATTTCAGTTCGGCAGCAGCATGATTTGGAAGTGAATGTCAGTTGCATGAAGTTGGCAACCGTTGGTCCTTGCTCTGAAAATTCCTTTATTCTGTATACCACCACACTGCCAAAGTCACCCTGAATAAATCTCATGAAAAGTACAAAATCATTCAGTAATTTTGAATACAAAAAAGGAGATAAGTAACACAAAAGGTTGGTTTATCGGTACAAAGAGGACCATTTCATCTCTTCAGGTTAAAGAATGATGGGTCTTTTTTCATACCGAAATCTAACTCAGATAAGACACTGACACCACTTTCAATCCGAAATCTCAAAACTTTGAGTTTGAGTATTTCTTTTCTTATGTAATGTTTAACTATGTCATTTTTACACGGTATAAGATTTAGATTCACACTTAGATTATCATACACTGTATCAAGATGTGTACAATATATAGGTATAAAAGTTTGAGTGTTAAACTAAGTTTATTTGGATCTAGTTAAATTTAGGTGCTTGTAGTAGATGTACTTGCCCAATAAGTGTATGGATTTTAAGGATGCTATCATTGCTGTGCATATAGCACACTCCATCATTTTTTTCAGATTTGTTATTGCTTTTTCCATCTTCTCCCCAATATTAGATACCGCACATTGATTGATCTAATTTCACCTTTTCAGCTATCAGAACAAAAGTTTCTTTGGAAGGAAAATTAAGTCTGCAGAAAGCAAACAGAGGTGCGAGAGCATGCTTGTTTTTGTTGGGAAAATGCTGCACAAATGCAATGAACTGATACACTATCAGAACAGCATATGAATATACTAAAAAAAACTCTGATATATTGCTTATACAGATTTAAAACCAATCCTGTGGATACAAGGAACTAGGTGCAGGAGTTGTTAAGGAAAAGAGCTATTCTGCATTGATAAGTGAAAAATTCTTAACACAAAGAAATTCCTTCCAAATTAGGAAATGCTGCAGATAAATGGAGTTAGCTCTAACAATCACGTTTGAGGAATGCACGTGTGTGACTTTATTTGCATTCATTCTATCTCTAGAACTTATAATGCTGCATGTTCATATGTGGACTTAAAACTATATACACTTTTGTCAGATAATCTTAGTTTAAGCACGTGATCAAAGATCAATCTCAAGATGCTCACTTCTCATTATTTCAATAAATTAATCCTTAACTTTCATTCAGAAAATACATTGGATTTCATCTAAAGTTACATAAAGTCAATCATCACCCCAACATGTGATAAACTTAGGTGAGATTTCTCATGAATCAAAAGTCTCAAATTCAAGTTAGTGTGCGTATTGTTAAGTAGAATCTTACTCAACCTTATAAGTCAGCCTTATAAGTCAGTCTTGTAAGATTGAGTTAGACATAAAATCCACTACTTAACATGGTATCATAATCATGGATTAAAGTCCGTTATTGAACCACGCCTTAATTTCTAGTTTCATATTCGAGATGTATGTACCTCGGCACGAAAGAGTGTTAGAAAACCTATATCAATTAGAGATAAGGTCAATTTAAAGTATATACATGGGTGCAAAACTCATCTTACAAGCTGGTTTTGCAAGGTTGAATTAGATTTAAAGTCCACTTTTTAACATATCTACTTATATATTGTGAATTGATTTGATTTGTAGTCGACCAACCTATAAGGTAAGGTTTGCAACCATTTATATAAGGTGAATTAATCTTATCTTTAGTCGACCAACTTGTAAGGTAAAATTTGTAGCTATTTATGTACTGTGAATTGATTTTATCTTTAATCGATTTGGAGTCTCGGTAAACAGCTCAAAAAAGAAGATTGTACTCATGGTGAGATGCTAAATTGCAGAAAATAGTGTAGTAAAAAGTTTTACACGTTGTGTGGTTGTGATGAGTATTGTTAGTTTTTGTCTTTTTATTATTATTCTGAGATTGCCGAAAGAGAGGGGTGGTCCTGTTGCATAAAGTGGCAAGTTGTATGAAGAGTGGTGTCTCAAAAAAGGTAACTACCTAACTGGATGGAGCACATAGCGTGCGTGTTTTCACTGTAATGGAAAAAGTTACAGCACATGTGATGTAAACATCGAGTGACACAGTACAAGAAGCATTATTTATGGCTTCATAAAGAAGCTAGCGGGGTTGAACCCTCCACGGTAACGTGCATGCTTCCTCATAGCTTCAAAGGTGTGTGAGTCCCCTTTATTACAAGTTGGGATTGCATCACCCATTTGCACATGCACACACTTTAACACTGCACACCAGTTTAACTGTTAGGTCCATAGAGGGGGTTTCATCACTGTCGAGTCTTTCGAGAGAGGATTACTAGGGAGATTTAACACCAATGAACATGAGCCCAATTACATCAGAGATTGACATCACTCTTAACCCAAAACCTTAAAGCGATAGGTTTATGGATCTTTATTCTTATATAGTGTTCTACTTTCTCATTTCTAACCAACGTAGGACTTAGACTTAAACTTGAATTTCTAACATTAACCACTGCTTCTTCTGCTAACCACTTTTTCATCACTCTACTGCAAGAACAAGGAGATAATAACGAATTTGGATTTGTTAGGAATCCAAGTATAAGTCTAAGTTCCATATTGGCTAGAAATGAGAAAATAGAGCACTGTATAAGAATAAAAATAAAGACCCATAAACCCATTGACTTAAGGTTTTGGGTTGAGAGTGGTGTCAATTCCTTATGTGGTTGAGCTCAGGTCTCATTAGTATTGTATCTCCCCAGTGAAACTTCTTCTTCTGTAACCTAACAGGATTCTCTACATAGTGTTATTATAGTGATTTTACTATTAAACTCACCTTACTGAGGAACTAACTAACTACAGTGTTTAGGTCAATTGTTTAAGGTCATTGATTTGGTTGGACAATCTTGGCCTAACTCTTTGCCTTGTCAAATTCTGATGCTTGATTCTGACAGGTATCCGCTACCCACTTCTTAAGGGAAAAATATCTTACCAAATTAACTAGACTTTTTGACAATTCAAGGCTTAGTTTGTGTAACCTTGAGAAGTTAAGTTCAAGTTCTTATATAGGATCCATATACCTAATGAAACTAACTTATAATTTCAACTCTTTCCTCTAATGTTATTGCCTCTTAACTTATCTAGCTATGTAGCCCAACTCGTGTCTTTTTCTCTCGACCTAGATTTGGTATGCTCTGTTCGTTTATTAAGCATGAGATAATCATGGATCATAGCTGTATCTATCACTGCATTTAATTAGCTGTAATTAATGGCATTGATTAATTAGTTACTCATGATTGATAGACGACAATAATACCAATAAGATGATCATGGTGACAGTTTGTCCAATTTCGAGTGCAGATTTTCTTAGTGTAACTCAAGAGAAAGGAGTAATTGCTGCATGGTATAGTAACTCGTGGTAGTGATCTATAGAGGTGAAAAATTGTACTAGTTCATAATTTATCCATTAGAAATGAAATTACTGAAACTTCTTGTCTTTAGTCACACCTAATATCTAAATTTAAATTAACCATAGAATAATTTAGTTGAGGTTGTACAAAAATAATATTATTCCTATATATCCAAATAGTTACAACACAACAAATTGATATGCTATCCTAATATAATATTGTTTGGAAACTCACAATAAAAAAATAATCTCTTCAGACATAATCACACCAATAAATAAAAACAAATATCTAAATAAAAACATAATATATTTAACATTTTTTAGCACTTATTCAACAAATAAATTTTTTGACAAAAACAACAAATATTCTCTTACAACTCCTTGAGGACAAAATTACAAATCTTTATCATACAATCTTTTGTGGACAAACCACAAACCGTAAACTCTTCAATAATATATAACTATATATAACTACCCAAGTTCCTTATACACATAATAACTTTGAGTTGTGGTAATAAATTTCAAATCAACTCAATATTTTTATAGTAGTTTCCTACCTTTTCCTTCTTCATATTAGTCAATGTGAGACTTTAATGAATACATATCTCATAAATATATATTCTCCTTCACCAAAATTCTCACATTTTAAAAGATTGTCCTCGTGATTGACTATATTTACAAGATGAACACTTTTATATTTCTATATTATTTCCTTCATGTATCGTAAGTCCTTGAATTCTACACATTTAACTTGTATGTCACCAAACTCTCCACAATAATGATTTTAAATAGTACTATATCATTTGTTGAAATTTACCTGGTTGGCAACCATACTTCTTTCCTAACCCACCTTTAGCTAGTAATACTTAACCTTCTAACCCATCATTTGTTGACTCTCATTCAAAGATCTCACCACATCATTTGGGTATATTGTACTCTTTTCAACTAATGTTTACTACACTAATGACTTATAAGACTTAGACAGTGAAGCCAACAAAAGTAATGTATGTTTGTCATCTATAATACTCTTGTCTCCTGCATTCATAATTCTATATACTAATTCATTGAATTGGTTAATATGATCAAACACATTACCTCCATTTTCCATGTTTAACTAGTGCAAATCCATTTTCATCATTAGTCGATTGGTTGGACATGTTGACACAAACTTATTTTCCAACACATTTCATAAGTTCACTGAGAAGTTTCTTTCAACACAATCTCTTCAATTTGTGGAAATAATGTCAATCTAACTGTACTCATTATTTTTTCTTGGATTGTACTCTACTTTGAATATTTTATTTCAGTATGTTTTTCTCTTCTAAAACACAATTTAGACTTTGTACCAAATAGTCTTGAATTGTGCATATCCACAAAAAGAAATTTATTCTCCCATCAAATAAAGGGATATCCAACTTCAACGAAGCCGTTACACAAATTTAAATAAATGATTCACTAGCCTCCTCTAAAAAAGTGCAACACATAATATTTACTCTGCTCAACATAATTTTTTGTAAACAAAATTACAAATCCTTCTCATGCAATGTTTTTGTGAAAAAAGGGCAATACATAACTACTCAAACCTCCTATACACTTAATAAACTTATTGAGCTATGAGAGTACCTCTAAAATAAATTCATAGTAGTTTCTTACCTTTTTTCTTTTTCACTTTAATCAATGTGAAGCTTTGATGAGTACCCACTTCAAAACAATAAATTTGTTTATAATACTTAGTCAATCATGATATGATATTCAAATAGAATAAGAGAAGTTATATGAAAAAGAAAATATGACTACTAAATTCTTGAGCCTGATTACCAAAAAGGCATAAGTAGTCACGTACTACTGGTTGTATGTTTCTCCTTGTTTTCTTTCATTTGTAATTAGTTTTCAAAGAAGAAAATATTTGATGGGAACTTTATCCTCCAAAATAGTTTTAAAAAAGGTTTATTTGTATGTTATCTTGGTGTTGTTGACAAAGATAATATGTTGATTAACCCTATTTTTCAAATTCTAAAATTCAAACATTTTTTTTCTTTCATTTATTTACTCTTCTTCGATCCCCATTTTCACATTTTTTTTTAATTTTATAAATAAGTTAGTAATTGTCTATTTACCTTTTATAATTGTTATAATTAAATTAACGGAATCCCTTAATAATAATTTATTAATTAAATTATTATACAGTTGCTAAAAATATAATTTGACCCTTAAGTTTTTTATTTTATGTACGATTTTTAAATACTGTTTTAGAGGGATGTGTTTTTGTCTTCACGTACATGAAGCAGCAAAGAGCTTTTTATGTCAACACCAAAATAATGGAAGGTTAAATCATTGGTTCAATTTTGTTTTGGGCTCATGTGCACATTAACTATTGGGCTCATCTTGTAGCATATTATATTCAGCAACTTTTTCCATAATTTCCTTCCGCACCTCCAGTACTTTTGTATTGCAAACTAGTATAATTTAAAATGTATTTTTTTATTTTATATTTTAAAATATAATCTAAAATACAAAAACTAAATCTTGTATAATTTGGAATATGATTTTTTATATTTAGAATATAGAAGTTTAAGAGTGTAAGTTGAGATTATGAACCTGTAAGAAGAAGCTGCTATTATATTGTTTTAGATATGTATAAATAAATTTTAAAAAGAATTAGGGTTTACTAACTTTTAACTATTATGAGTGTATTAAAAAAGTTTCATTTTGTGAAATATTTATAATATTTTTTATTTTCAATTAAGTATTTGTGCGGTTTAATTTTATTACCATTTGGATGATTTGATTATTTATTTCACTTTTTTTATCTCCAACATTTTGATTAAATCGTCTTTTTTTTTCCTCTCTAATCACTTTTAACATGTCAGTGAATTCATTATTGGAGAGTAAAATAACAAATTGATTGTCTAGATAAAAGTGATTGGAAAGTGGAAAAGTTAATTGATTGATGAACTAAAAAACAGAAGACAAAATTAATAGTTGAATCATGTAATGATGATGGCAAATTAGGAATGACAGTGTAACTTAATTTATGACAAAATACAAATAACAGTGTATCTATAAAAAATATACAAAAAAAAATATACCTAGAGATTTTTCATTTTTGTGTGTACATTTTAAAATATCAATTTTATTTTTTAAAATATATTATTTATTAAATTTTTAAAAATTAATCATTATTTTTACAAATTTTTTTGTAAAATAGTTTATTTCTGATTTTGTTTCTCTATTTATCAATAATTATTTTTTCATATTCTTTTATATATTTTACTTTATTTTTAATAAATAATTTTATTTTATATATTCATTTAATAACATTACATTATCATTCTACTACTATAATATCATATGTATATTTACAAAATTTGCATATACATCACTGACGTGTGATGTGTGTACGCTAGTTTATATAACAATAAAAGATATTTTAAACCGTCAATAATAAATTAATTGAAAATATCAGAATTTATTAATTGGTTAAAATATAATTGAAGCTAATAATTTAACATGCATGTTTAAAATAAATAATATACATCAGAAGATTATTTTCCAAATAGCAAATTATTACTGATACAAACTATTTGAACTAAGAATATTAATCATGTTTGAAAATAAAAAAAGCTTAAATTGTTTATATTAAAAAATTATAAAACGATGCTTTTAAATTAAAAAAATAGTGAAAAATTAACAAAAATGAATGCAAAATTTTTCTTAAGTTTCACTTTCCTTCTCTTGCTTTAAATATTTTCTTTTTCCATTTATTTTATCATTTGCAAACTCGATTAAGTCCAATCTTTTGTATTCTATACTTGTATATAAATTTTGTTTCGTATACACATTTTTTTCTTAAATTTATTATTTACGTGATCCTTATTTTAAATTAAAATAAATATTTTTTTAAATAATTATTAATTAAATTTAGGATTAAATATGTTTTTAATCCTTCTGTAAAAGTTGGAAATAGTTCATTTTTAGAATTTTTAACTAATTTAATCCCTCAATTATAAAAATTAGTGTATTTAATTTTTTTAACCAATTTTTTAAGTTTAATTGATTTTTAAACGAACATTTCATAATTATTTGAGTTATTTATATTCACTTCAATATTAAATAAAAAAATGTGTTTGAAATGTCAAATAAACTTAACTAAATTTTATTAAAAGAACTAAATATATTAAATTTTAAAATATGTAGGACTAAATTGGTCTAAAATATTTAAACAAGATTAATTTCAATTTTTACTAAAATTAATGAAAAAATATATATTTAATTCTTAAATTTAGTTATTATTTAATTACAATAATTATTTTATCATTTTATCTTTATAAATCACAGTTTATTTAAATTTAGTTATTTTTTAAAATTAAAATAATTATCTACGATTAATAAAAGATAACACACATTAACATATTCCACTAGTATATATAATATAATTTATTTTCAAAGTTTTCAAAATTAAACTTTTATAGACTCCGAAACTCGTGCATTGAATGTCGAAAAGATAAGTATAGAATTTAATTTTTTTTCCTACCGACATAGACGGTAGTAACCGTTGTTTCGTGCACTTAACGACACACGGTTTTCGCTTTCAAACAAAAAAAAAATCTGTACACAGTTTTTTGCAATTTTCTTTTATTTTTTTATTATTTATTGAGATCTGTATCTGTCACTGTTAATTGATTTGATTTAGTACCATGTTTCAACTAGTATGCAAAATTATTAACATTAAAATAATTTCAATTAATCGTGCGAGAGAAAAAAGTTTAGATAAGTTGAAAGATATATCAAAAAATAAAATATATACTTAAGATGGAAAGAATCCTCTATTTATAGTCATTTATATATGAGTGTCTTTGAATTTAGATAATAAAAATATTATAAATAATTTGTTGTTTTATTTAAGAATTTGCAATATATAATTAACTTTAAGTTTCAACTTTTCTTGCGAAAAACTAATTATATTGTGTCCATATAAAACTAACTATCTTGAAATTAATTTTCATCAAACTATTGAAAAAATAAATTATAATAAATTACTAAAAAATATCTAATATTTCAACCATACGTGTCACCTAAAAGGACGTATTCTTGCAAGTAACGATACACGGCATGTTGAGATCTGAAAGAATTTATTTACGTATTAAATACGATATTGTCTACTAGTATACATGTGTAGGGTAGAAAAAGAAATATTGAATACTCATCTATCATATACTTCAAATAGTTAGAATATCGAATTTTAAATAATAAAGATTTAAAGCTTTGTTAATTTAAATAATCATTGCAATTTTGCACTGTGGATTGACTCTTAAAAAATAATAAATATGATATTAAATTTAAATCTTATATTATAAATTATAAAGAAAGAAATACGAAATTAAGTTATAAAGCGTGATCATGTTAGACATTTAAAAATTATAAATTGTAATCATTAATTTTAAAAATTATTCTTTGATAAACCAGTTCTTTGTTTTCCAGGGGACATGAAATAGTTTTTTTCTTCTTTTTCCAACTTTAAATATTTTTTACTATAAAAAAATCTCAAAACATTTTTTTTAATTTATTTTAAAATACTTATAAATTTGTTATTAAAAAAATTATAAAAAATTGTTGTTAATTATTTTGTAAAATATTTTGATAAAATATTTTTCACAATAAATTTTATAAGAAATACTTACAAATTTTATAATTTTGTAGAAAATAATTATTTATGAAAAAATTATCTGTTAAGATTTAAAAAAAAATGAAAAGAATGTTTTCTTGTAAATTTTTTTAATAAATTTGCAAATTAAAAAAAATCTCATTAATGTAAAAATTTTAGTAGTATTTTATGAAACTGTTAAATATATACAAATAGTTTTTTTTTTTTTTTTTTTAAATGTTTTATTAAATTTATTAAAATAATTTTTTTTTTTTTTTCTTTAAATGTTTCAGTAAATGTATTAGATAAAACTATTAAAATTAACTTTTTCTTAACCTTCTTTTTGGACAAACTAGCTGAATTTACCAGAAAATTTTTATTACATAACATGCTTATGTATTATTTGTTATGTACACCTTTAATATGTTATTGATGGTTTTTCTTCGACTTATTTTAAATAATGAATGTTTTCCTTTTTTACCAAAAAAAAAAAGAGTCAATAATGTTAATCACTCGTGTGTGGAATACTGGTTTATAAAATAAAGGACAAAATGTTAATAAAAAATAAGTGAAAATGTACCAAAAATTCAGTACACCAAAATACTATATTATATTATAACTCACTAGTGATTATAAAAATAAAATAAAAAGTAAAAAACTTCTTTTGGTCGGTGTCTATTAATGTGAAAAAGGTTTCATATGATGCCATGTGCATAAAGTTCAATCACAAATTTCACTATTGCATTTACCTTGACACCTTACTATTGAATAAAGATATTACACATTAACACTTAATTTTGTTAACTTTCTAAAAATGTTATATATATATATATATATATATATATATATATATATATATATATATATATATATATATATATATATATATATATATAAGAAATACAAACATTCACTCTTTTTCTTAAATGAAAAATCTTTTTTTAATTAGGATTAAATATGATTTTGGTCTCTTAAGTTAATTTTAAAATTAGTCTATTTCAAAATTTTGAACCAATTTAGTATTTCATCTTTTGAGATACATGAATTTAGTCCTTTTAATCAAATTTTGTTAAGTTTATTCGACATTTCAAACGCATTTTATAATAGTATTTAACTTTACATTAAAGCAAAATTGTGTCAAATAGTATAAACAACTCAAATATAATCCTAAAATACGTACGAACCATTAAATAAACCTAATAATTTGATTAAAATGACTAAATCTATATATTTTAAAAAATAAGAACTAAATTAATTTAAAGTTTCAAAATAAACTAATTTTAAAATTCATTAAAAATTAAGGAATAAAAATATATTTAATCCTTTCCGTTAAATTATTCTTTTAATAACTTTAAAAAAATTAGATGCTGCACACATTTATACTCTAATTTGTATTTTTATCAATGATCAGTGATAAAGTAACATTTTGTTTATTTTCCATTATTAACATTTTACTGACATTAACCAGTAATCTGTAAAGAAAATATGCACTGATTGTTTAAAATTTTTATTAGGTTAGTGCATGGATTTTACTGACATTAACCAGTAACCAGTAATCTGCAATTTTGTTTAAAACTATGAATGCACACATTACCATAAATATACTCTGCAGAATCATTTAAGAAAGGAGAAAGGAAAACAATTCAAACATCTCTCTCATGGAATAATATTGTATCAAGTAAATTTTTTAAATATATTTTTTTAGTGCACTCAAGAATGTATATCATATATAATATATATCCAATACGTTAATATTAATTTTAAAAATAATATAATACTACACGTGATATATCTATATTAAAATATACAATAATTTTAAAAAATATGATAAACATACGATTATTTTTTGTATGAATTCAAATTAAAATCACATATATTAAAATTATTAACATAAAAATTATAAATTATTATCAAAAAAATTATTATTATTTTATATATTAAAAAGTTTATTAATAAGTATATGTAAAATATTGTAAAATATTAATTAAATTAAAGTATTTGTATATCTAATTGTATATACGTGAGAATATATTCAAACTTGTTGTCTCATAAGAATTAATTACCACTTTTCACACACACGCACACAAAAAATGGGATGCACCAATAATGGTGGTTCAATATTTACCAAATTTAGTTAATTTTGATTCTGTATTGTCGCCTCTTGAATCTTCTCTGAGAAATATCTCACTATATATTTTCATTGGTTTTTTCTCTATTATTAGTCATAGAATATTTATTAATTTTACTGATTATAATTTTTACAGAAAACTCGATTGAACATTTCACTAATCGTTATTATTATTTTTCATTTATAAAGCTGAAACATTTTGTCCATCAAAGATTAAGTTGAATTATGTAAAAAAGCATTCATAAAATCTTAATTTACTATTTTTTTTCTTCAATTAAACATGAAAACAAGACACAATAATTGTAAATAGATTAAAAAATAAAACAGAACACATATAGAAGAAGTCAAGTGAAGAGATGATTGTGCTTTTCCACGAACACGAACACGACGCGATTAGAATGCAATGTTGTAGAATAATATGAAAAGTTTAAACATGCATGTTTTTTTTTTTCTTCGTTCGTCCCTTGTTAAAAGGAGACACTGACTCACTCATATCCATTCTCACTTCTCCTTTCTCGGATCTCTCTCACACCCTTTCTCTCTTTTCTTCTTCTCCTTCATTTTCCTTTGGCAAGGTAGTGTTTTTCGCTCTTCTTTCTATTTCCACACGCTCTGTTCATTTTTCTGCCATTTCTATTCTGAAGTATTCTTCCCCAATTCTAAGCCCTTTTGATCCACCCCGCGATCTGATCTAACTCTTTCATCTCTCAAATTAGTAATCTTTCTGTGTAGTGCACTTCAACTCCGCTAGATAAAACATGGGTGCTTTTTTTCACGTTTGTGTGATCTAATGCGAAGTGGGGTTGTGTGGATTTGCATTGCAGGTGGGAGATGGCGCAAATTCTGCTTCACGGGACTCTCCACGCCACCATCTACGAGGTTGATGAGCTCCATGGTGGTGGTGGCGGCAATTTTTTCAGCAAGGTATTTGTTTTAGGCCTGTTTGGATCTTGCTGAATCTGGTGCTTTAACTGTTGGTTTTGAGTCACAGTGTGTTGGATTTGGTATGTGTTTCCATTTGTGTTGAAAATTCATAAATCGAAGATGACACTGCTTCCTTTGAAGGATCCGGGATTTGTTTGAATTTGATCATTTGTGATAGTATGATAGTACCATGAACTGATAAATTAAGAACGAAAGGAACATTACTTGATAGTGTATTGTGTGATTGTTTGATGTATCACAATAATAAGGAAAATGAAGTTGATGCAATTCTGAGATTTTCTGTGAACCTTGGTGCAAATGATTAATCGGTTTAAATTTGTTATCCGGTTTCAACTTTTGTGACAATGATCTAGTACTGCAAATTATTTACAAATCTGTCTGTGAATTCTATCTGGAAATTAATTGTGCCGACATTTAAGAGATTTTGTTATTAAGAAAATGAGAATGTTAATCCATGTTAGTGTTCGTAGTCAAGGTTTCTGGAAAGGAATCATAATTTAAATTGTGATTTAACAGTTTGCTCAACATGAATCAAATTGTTGACTTTAGTTGGGATTATCTTATTCATCCATCTGGTGTTTTACTTCAGTGGCCATTAATTTACCTTATGTAACCCTTGTTACACATATGCTTTATTTAATTGTAGAATTGACTATGCTAGAGCCTTAGTTTGGATTTTACTTAGTGACTTAACAGATTTTATAGTTCTGAAAGCTGGATTGAGTCTTTCTGAAGTGTGAGCAAAAATTTGTTGTGTTATCTATTAATTAATTTTCGGCAAGCCACATTTATTCAATTATGGACCTTTCCCCTTGCTCCTTTCCTTTCATTCCTTTATCATTGCAGGCATGTTATTATCATCTACTATTCATTAGTATTTCAGTTGATTTAGATTTGCTCCTTTATTTTCCTAATCACTGTTATTGACTCATTTAATGCTTATTCTGCTACAGCTCAAGCAAAACATTGAGGAGACTGTAGGTATTGGAAAGGGAGTTACTAAACTCTATGCAACCATTGATCTGGAGAAGGCAAGAGTAGGAAGGACTAGAATTATAGAAAATGAAACTACTAATCCCAAATGGAATGAGTCTTTTCACATTTATTGTGGCCATCTGGCTTCAAATATTATATTTACTGTGAAAGATGATAATCCCATTGGGGCAACACTAATTGGAAGAGCATATGTGCCAGTTTCTGAGGTCTTGGATGGCCATGAAATAGATAAGTGGGTTGAAATCTTGGACACAGAAAAAAACCCAATAGAAGGGGGTTCAAAGATCCATGTGAGGCTGCAATATTTTGATGTCTTAAAAGACCGCAACTGGGCAAGAGGAATCAGAAGTCCAAAATACCCTGGAGTTCCCTATACTTTCTTCTCACAGAGGCAAGGATGTAAGGTATTTCTGTACCAAGATGCTCATGTACCTGATAACTTTGTACCTAAAATACCTCTTGCTGGAGGTAAGAACTATGAGGCTCATAGGTGTTGGGAGGATATATTTGATGCAATCACTAATGCAAAACACTTGATATACATTACTGGTTGGTCTGTTTATACTGAAATTTCCTTGATAAGGGATTCTAGGCGGCCAAAAGCCGGGGGAGACCAAACAATTGGTGAGCTTCTGAAGAAAAAGGCAAGTGAAGGTGTTAGGGTGTTGATGCTTGTTTGGGATGATAGAACATCAGTTGGTTTGTTGAAAAAAGATGGATTGATGGCTACTCACGATGAAGAAACTGAGCAGTTCTTCAGGGACACTGATGTGCACTGTGTTTTATGCCCCCGCAATCCTGATGATGGCGGGAGCATTGTTCAAGATTTACAAATTTCTACCATGTTTACTCATCACCAGAAGATTGTGGTGGTTGACAGTGCTTTGCCTGGTGGAGGAGGGTCAGACAAGCGAAGAATTGTGAGTTTTGTTGGGGGTCTTGACCTCTGTGATGGAAGATATGACACTGCCTTCCACTCACTTTTCAGAACCCTAGACACAGCACACCATGATGATTTTCATCAGCCTAACTTTCCTGGTGCTGCAATCACAAAAGGTGGTCCCAGGGAACCATGGCATGACATTCACTCCCGGGTCGAAGGACCGATAGCTTGGGATGTTTTGTTCAACTTTGAGCAGAGATGGAGAAAGCAAGGTGGGAAGGATATACTTGCTCCACTGAGAGAACTTGAAGATGTCATTATTCCCCCATCCCCAGTAACTTTTCCTGATGATCATGAGACCTGGAATGTGCAGTTATTTAGATCTATTGATGGTGGGGCTGCTTTTGGGTTCCCAGATACTCCTGAAGATGCTGCCAAAGCAGGGCTTGTTAGTGGGAAGGATAACATCATTGATCGTAGCATTCAAGATGCTTATATTCATGCGATTCGACGTGCCAAGAATTTCATCTACATTGAAAATCAATATTTCCTTGGAAGCTCTTTTTCCTGGAGCAATGATGATATTAAGCGTGAAGAGATTGGTGCATTGCATCTAATCCCAAAGGAACTTTCCCTTAAGATTGTTAGTAAGATTGAAGCTGGGGAAAGGTTTGCCGTGTATGTTGTAGTCCCTATGTGGCCAGAGGGTATCCCAGAAAGTTCATCAGTTCAGGCAATATTGGATTGGCAAAAGAGAACAATAGAGATGATGTACAAGGATGTTGTTCAGGCACTGAGAGCTAAGGGAAGCGATGAAGATCCGCGAAACTATTTGACATTCTTCTGCCTTGGAAATCGAGAGGTGAAAAAATCAGGAGAATATGAACCTGCTGAACAACCAGAACCTGATTCAGATTATCAGAGAGCTCAAGAAGCCCGGCGTTTCATGATTTATGTTCATACCAAGATGATGATTGGTAAGTATGCTATATTTTTGTGAACAAGATCTTACAAATTATGTATACATTGTCAAGCCATGATATTGTATACGTTTACATTTACTAACACAACTATACATTTTCCCCTTTGCAGTTGATGATGAATACATAATCATTGGATCTGCCAACATCAACCAGAGATCAATGGATGGGGCTAGGGACTCTGAGATTGCCATGGGAGGTTATCAACCATATCATCTGGCTAACACACAGCCGGCACGTGGCCAAGTCTACGGTTTCCGCATGTCATTGTGGTATGAGCACCTTGGCATGCTTCATGACACATTCCAGAGGCCAGAAAGTGAAGAATGCATCAACAAGGTGAACCAGATTGCAGACAAATATTGGGATCTGTATTCTAGTGAGTCACTTGAGCGTGATCTTCCCGGTCACCTTCTACGTTACCCTATTGGGGTTGCCAGTGAAGGAGAGGTCACTGAGCTGCCAGGATTTGAGTTCTTCCCTGACACCAAGGCTCGCATTCTTGGTGCCAAAGCTGATTACCTCCCCCCAATACTCACTACTTAGTTTGATCTTGTACCATGTTACAATTTTCTGATTGCTTACATATCCTAATATGTGTTTTCATCACTTTTTAGTAATAATCTTGTTAGTCTCTGATGTCTTGTGGACATGTTTTTCTCTATTTTTCTGAAGATGTCAATGACAGATGTTAGTTATCTGGTGGTGTTGGTTAGCATAGCATGGTTTTGACTGCTATCTAACAATGTTTCTTTTCTCCCACAGTGACATTGTTGTTTTTTTGTACCTGCTTTTTGGTTTAGCTATTGCCTAACAGGAACATCATATCCACATTCTTTTTTGGAACATTTGGTTAGTGAAAAGCAAGCCATGCAAATATGCAGATTAGAAATATTTTGAAGCCTTAGATATGCATGAATCTGTTATTTAGGTGGTAGTAGGGACATATTTCTTAAACTGTGGAAACAAGACAGAAAATGTTTGGGGTAGGTCTGCCAAAGTAGGTCCAAAACTGTGTGGTTCTCTGAGATTCCCCTCTTAGCAGCCATGAGAATCTGCACTGTTTAGTGTCATGCATGCTTGTGAACAAGATTTATCAGCCATTAGTACTTGGTATTCGTTAATGAGAGAGTTGAACTCATAATATCGGTAATTCTTCTTTTTTAAATCCATCAATTCAATTTTATAACTTTCAAAACTACTTTTCAACCAAAAATGTCTTGTAGAGTGTTTGTTCATAAATTTATTTGGAGTTTTTGAAAAAGAAAAACAGACAACTTTTACTAGGAAATTGTCTATGTCATGCGACACGATATGATGGCATTTTGGTTTAAATAGGTTATTCTGTGTACTTTGAATGAAAATTTGAAAGTGTTTGTGGTTTCTCTTTAACTTATAATATTGCCGACAATACGAGACTTTGAATGAAATATGATTGATTTTTACACTTTTGTTAAATAAAATAATGTTTCGAAGACTAGTATCGTTAACTTTGGAATTTTTAATTTTACTTAGTCTTCGTTTCATCTTTCAAAGTCTTATAATTAATGATAACTTTATTTTATTAAATCATAGTACGTATTTATTTAAGAAATTTATAAATTGTGTTTTTTAATATTGCTTTTAAAAAAGTAATATATATCAACTGCCAATTACTATAACAACACTTTATTGCTAATAATCACCACATTCACTTAATTATGAATAAAACTAAATTATTCAAGAAAATCACTGTTAAATAAATAATATTTTAAAACTAATTATCAGATATAATGAAATAATTTGGTTTTACTTATATTTCATTTAAGTCTAACATACATTATAGTTTCTCTGTTTGTATTTAAATGTAGAGAAAATATTATTTTTTACGTGGAAGATTCAGTTATAATATCTTATACATTTCATAACAGACATATAATACCCATGTTGAAAAACATGATAATAATAGGTATGTTTATTGTAGTTCTATTTAAAAGAAAACCACTTAGCTGTTTTTTTTAGGTGTTTGATTCGTTTTTTTAAATAATTATATTTTTTAAAAATCTAAAACCAAATTACAAAAAGAATGTATTTTGAATAAATTTTTAAAATATGAATTAAATTTTACATTTCATAAAATATTAAAAATTAAATTAATATTTTATATTTTTGATCGATAAGAATGACAAAATAGGTTGTGGTTCACATTCTAGTCTGTCAATCCACCAAAACGAGATGGGTTGGATTAGAATTTTTAACCCACTAACCCATTTTGACTCGGATCAAAATAGACTAAATTAACCTATTTTGTTACCTCTACAAATTGATAAGAAAAACATTCAAATGTAAAATATTACCTTTTCTATATTAAAAACAAATAATAATAATAATAATAATAGATTTATACAAAAAAAAAAAAAAAACCTTTGTATCTCTCTATATATTTTGGAATAAACACAAAATAAATGATAATGAAGGTTAAATAATAATTAATGGATAGGGATTTAATAGTAAACATTAAAATGTTCATGGTTCATTTCGAAATATTTAAGTGATTTAACGAGTGCAATTATTAAAATAGTATTATTGAAGATGTTATCTATAAGAATAAAATAGGATATAGAAAATGTTTTAATTAAAATAATTTTTATATAATTATAGATTATTATTATTATTATTATTATTATTATTATTATTATTATTATATTCTTAAAGAAACATTACTGAAGCGACCGTGATATGTATGAAATAAATAGAGTAAATAATTTATTTATTTCTTGGGGTTCATTTTTGTATTAGTCTTTGAAATTAAAAGAAGATTTTAAAAATAAAATAAAAAAAATAGAAAAATTTAAATAATTTCCTAAAAGATAAAATAATTCCAGTTTTTCCTGGTTTCACATTGATAAATTAATATAATTATATAATTGTGAGATACATCTTTTGTTGAAGTCGTATTGGTCAACTTTGAGGGGCTGTGGAAACGTTTCATTCAATTCAAGAAAGTCAAACTAATAGTTACGATTCATTGTTCTCAATTACTTCTTCAATAATTGTACCTCAAACCATTATTGCATTTGCTTATTAATAATAACATCCATGCTTCAAATTTTGAAAATGAAAAACACATAACTAAAAAAAAATAGTGAATAAATTAATCGATTTTTTTATGACGATTAATCATTAATATCATGGTTACGCGAAATATTGCATGTCATAACATAATACAATTTGTTTTTCTTTTAAACCTTTTTTTTATTTAATTTTAGAAAACTAAATACTATTTTGAAAATGCGATATGACTTAGCCCTATCGACATTTCAAATATTGTTTGAAGCAAAAAGTCCAAACAATCGTAGAATTCAAATCCAATTATAATATCATTACCATCTTTAATTTTTGTGCTTTTTATATGTGACTATGTATTATTCATTATCACTTTATTAAGTTTCAAAACTATTGAAACTATAAAATATGTTTGCTAAAATTGGTGTAATTTTTATTTATAACATATAAAATTTTATCAAGTTAGTATTTAACATTTATCTATGTTTGGCTTAAGAATCTAGAAGCATAAGATAATACTGAGTAACTTAATTCTATCTGTTCACGCTTCCATATTTTTAAGGAATATATTGTTGGTGATAATTAAAACAACCATATTTTCTCAAATTAATACCATGCAAATTTTTAGTTATACTAGGGTTTTAAAATATTAATAAAAAAAATAAAAAAAAGTAAGATAAAATTATTATAATTACCATCTTCAAATAAGTAATTATCATATATTAAATAGTAAAAGATATAATTACTTTTCTATCTAATATGAGGTATACATAAGTATTAATATGATTCATTAAATAACAACAAATATACTTTTCACAAATCACACATATAGCCAGATCCATCAAATATTTTATGTTCAACAAAATCAAATTTCAATAAAATAAATTTTAAGTGATTGTAATATCATTCAAAAACTAAATTCAAATTTAATTAAACCTTATAAAATTAATTTATAAAATAATTAAATATTTGATCTTTTTCATTGAAAAAATGCAAACAAATCAAAGATAAACTCTTATTTCAAGATTTTAAGACGATGATTTTATATATCTTTATTATTTTTGTCTGTTATTCTATTCTTTCATTTTTATTACATGCCAAACATTAGAAAATATCAATTATTAAAGGACACTGGTATTTTGACACCACTTTTATTTTATTATCATTTGACACTACCCCTCACTACTATTTACTCTCTCTTTCTTCTACAAATATAAAAATTAACTTTTGTTAATACTATTTTATCTTTATACAAGTTATCAAAATGGTGTCAAACAACATTTTTTTAATTATTAAAAGTTATTTATAAATATTCATAGTATATTTTACATTTTATAAAATGGAAACATAAAAAAAAAATGAAAAAAATTGGCAACGAAAAATGTCTCCCCTGTTTGAAGTTGAAATACAGAATCTACAGGAAGCAACAGAGGATGATCTCATCAGTTCATCAGTGACAGCACGCCATTCTCTGCACTCTGTCCCTCAAAATCCCATTATACAGAGCAATTCGGTTCGCCGGAATTTCAGCGTTTCCCAGATTTTCTCTTTCGCACTCACTTCTCGATACTCTGTTTTGCATCCCCTGTTCTTCTCTGTTTTCTTCCTCAACCTCTCTCTCCACTTCCTTCACCATCACATTTTTAGCAAATTTCACCTTCTTCTTCTTCTTCTTCCTTCCCCTTTTCTTCTCCTCTGCCACAACAAAACAGAAAACAAAGTAAGCACCACAAATCACAGAATCCCATAGACGCGTTGAAATCAGAGTAGTGTTTGAGAAAAGAAAAAAAAAAGGAATAAGATTTGATTTACCTGAATACATGCAAGAACGTAGAATTTGTTTGTTGGAATCTGAGGGAATTTGAAAAGTTTTGTGCTTGGAAAATGCGAGGTAGAGGAGAGTGGTGGAGAAGAGCATGGCGGAGGTGAAGACGAGACCTTGAGAGATGGAAGCCATGTTTGGGGAACAGAGGAAAAGGTTGTGTTTTGGAGAGAAGGAGGAGGAGCAGAGAGGACTTGTGTTGACCGTAGAAGGAAGAGACGTATAAATAATGAACAGAAAGTGATGGCGTCCCTGTTCACGAAGCTTCATGGCTCGTGCTTTATGGCAAAATAAACAAAAGGAAAAACAAAATTCCAAAATGGTAATTAAGGGAAAAGTCAATTCAATCGAATATAGATATGTTATTAATTTGAAGGTTAAATATGTTTTTTTTTTTTGCGTATTTTAATTTTTAGTGAAAATTGAATTAATTTTTTTTTATTTTAAGATCAATTTAATTTTTTATTTAGATGAATTTATTCATTATAATCAAGTTTTATTAAATTGATTTGATGTTTTAAACGCGTTTTTAAGAAAACATTGAAGTAAAAATGAATTAAACGATATAAACAACTCAAATATGAAATGCTTTTAAAATGTTAAATAAATTTTAAAAAAATAATTAAAATGACTAAATATATGTATTTTCAAAATTGATGGACTAAATTAGTCTAAAATTTTGAGGATGAACTATTTTCAATTTCTACCAAAATTTAAGAGAAAAAAACATATTTAATCCTTAATATTTTATTATGTAATGGTGGTTGAAAATATATGTGAAATCTATTACATGTTATTGATTATTATTGATTTTAAATTCTGATAAATTTTGTATATATAGTTATATAGTTTCACTTATGTAAATATTTTAATTACTTTACAATTTTTTAGTGAATGATAAATGTTGTAAATTAGTGAAAAGAGAAATGATGACTTTTGATAACTTCTATCTCCACGTACTGGTTAATTAAGCGGTAAAAGATTAAATTATGACTACGAATCGTTTGATGGATAATTTGAAAAAAAAAAAGTACAAATTATAATAAATTTAAAGAATTTCACGAGAATTTGTTATAATGGTCTCGTGTAAAGATATCATAATAACATCCAATTTTTCGGAATGAGGATCAATTCCTTTATACAAATATATGCCTATTTTCAAATTATTATTGTTATTATATGGTCAAATAGTTTATTTTAAACAAGTTATACCCATTTAAAAACTTGACTGAGTATTTAATTACTATCCTTCTTAAAATTATTATATAACTCAAAATTATTATATAAGATTAATTTACAATATTAAATTTAAAAATTATACTTAATTAAGTTTTTAGTATTTTATAAATTTAAATAGTTTAATTAAGTTTTCATCAAAAGGTTATTTTAGTAAGAGTCAAAAAAAAATTATATTTTAAGTTGAGTCTTTATTATTTAATTTTGTCATTAATAGACTTCACTTAAATGTTATTTTTTTATTGATTGTTTGAATTTTTTACATCAAAAGTAAAAATATATGTTTTAAGTTTCTTATATATTTATGTATTTACAATTGAATTTTTATTAACATTTTATATTTAATTGAGTATTTAAATTGTTGTATATTTTTTAATTGAATTTCTATCATCAATTATAATAATGTGACCGTTTGATTTGTTAGGCTCAAGCAAACCACAATAAATTTGATTAATAAAATAAAATTTATTTTTACCAACTAATATTGTTTTTGTGTTTCCACATGATATGCTTTATCTTTTTATTTTAATAATTAATTTTTAGAAATAAGAGAATATTATTTTTACCAAATAATGTTCTTTTTGTCTTCGTATAATATTTTGCTTTTTGTTTTACTAATTAATTTTAAAAAAATGAAAAAAATTCGCTTTTTATAAAGATAACTAAACTTTTAAAGAATTTTTTTCTTAGAAAACCTGAAAAAATATATAATAAAATATAAATAAAAATTTATACATATATATATATATATATATATATATATATATATATTTTATATATAAAAAAATTAAAGATTTATAAGAGGACTATTTTAGAAAATGTTTCTGAAAATCGTTTTTAATTTTAATTTTCATAAATTAGATTCTTTAATCCTTTTTTATTTTCCCTCCAAAATTCGAATTACTTTTTTGTTTTTTGAAGATCCAATATCATAAAAGTGGTTAAATCGAAAGATTTGTTGCATTATTCAATTTCATCTTAAGTTAAGTTCAATATTATATTATGTCATCTCTATAAAACCAATATATTTTCTTATACATGCAGTTTTCTTATTGGAATTTCATATGTGTAATAAAGAAATTACATTTTGTTGTGATTCTAAAATCGTGTCTTGATCCTTGATCAAGTTTTATTCGCCTGCGAGATCTACATTCTCATTGACCATTTCTTCACTTAAAATACCACACTCATCGCACATTTTTTCTTCAAGGTGGTTAGGGACTCTGACATCGGCATAATAAACACAATAAACACATTGTGATATTGTCCTAATAAACACCCAAAACATACTCAATAAACACAATAATAAATTAGGGATCAAGGCTAACTAGAGTGAAAGTGATAGAAAATTGCATGGGGAGAGAGAGAGAGAGCAAAAGCTAAGTGCAATAAGAGGGAATATACAATAGTCACTAACAAGAGGGAGAAAACAAGAGTTAATGTGAGGAGGGAGGCAACACGAGGGAGGAGAGATGCAAGCATAAGAGTGAAGTGTAGTGAAATGGGAGAAGGAAGAAGAAATAAATTAAAGATTTGATGTCGTTTATAGTGAAAATCCGACATAGTATATATTTTTGAACTTTAAAATAATATATTGTCTATTTTCTATGATAGTTATAAGTATAACGACATAAAAAAAATCTTATACTTTATTATGAAATTGTCAATGTTCTCACTTTCTATGTCAATTGTATTCATAACTGACATATAAAATCTTATACTTTATTATGAAACAATTAGCATGCCCATATTTTGATGTTAATTATAGTAATAATAGCTGGCACAATAAGCTATTATTAAAAAGAATAACTGTTTTTGTACCAGTAGACTTTTTCTTTGATAAAGTGTTGAATAATGTTTTCATGTTTATAATCCATGTGATAAAATTGATAATACATATGATATCAACAAAATAATGACTTACATCATATATATACATATATATATATATATATATATATATATAAAAGATAATTACAATAACAATGTAATACTTCATTTAATATACCATATATTTAAATATATGATATTTTATAAATATATGACACTAAAAAATATGATGATGTAATCAAATTATTGAACTTTATTATAGTTAGTGTTAAAATGTGAATATTTTATAAATTTATTTACAGTATTTTATAGCCATTTTAGGTAGACTAGACTTAATGAATATTGTTGATTAATGTTACTTAACACATTTATTGGACAAAGTAATAATTGATAAGACAAAAAAAAAAGTAACTACGGTAATAATATATAAAAAATAATAATATATAATAAGAATAATTATATATAATCTAAAATATAAAAATTGATATAGTCATACCAGGACAAATTTTGTATTGTTGGAACTTGGGATTAGTCAATGGTCAAAGAGAGTAGCTTCTTCTATATGGAGTTGTAACTTCAATTGTTGGTGACAACTACGACCCCATGGTCCATAGCCATACATACATACATATATATATATATATACATATATATATATATATATATATATATATATATATATATATATCTAT
>Ga0214544_1000462_pt1 | contig 73992 bp, 42 predicted proteins | sample CNSS3metaG_FD_160074 | JGI IMG/M metagenome (GOLD analysis project Ga0214544, IMG submission 160074) | Root nodule microbial communities from cowpea collected in UCLA plant growth center, Los Angeles, California, USA - CNSS3 | ecosystem: Host-associated > Plants > Roots > Nodule | place: USA... | reverse complement strand
TGAAATTTTGTGTGAAAAAGTTAACCTCGCGTTAAGTGATATTTCAACTATCCTTTTTATGAGATATTTGGAAACTCAATATTATTTGTGGAAATTTTTTCTCTGAAAGCTGTACCACATATATAGTAAAATTCACATGATATACTTAAAATGACAATGGACTTCATAATACTAAAATTTAAATAACAGAAAAAAGGTCAAGTTTTATGTGCCAATGTAAAACGTAACATTGTTGACTCTGTTAAACCTACATGAACTAAAAGTCATACATTTTGACCAACAAAATGATACATTACAGTCATACAACAAAATGATTTTAATTTTAAATGGATAAAGAAAAGAAAAAAAAAAGAAAAAAGAAAAATATGTAGTGGATCAATGTTGACTTCCTTGAACACATTAATTGTTTTTTGCAATTTCTTAGTGCGACACATGCAAAGTCTTTTTATTTGTTTTTTGAGTGGAATGTGTTGAATGGGATGATAAGAATTAATTTTTATTTGTGACTAATTTTCTTAAACAGAATTATTGGTGTTTCTAACAGTGTTAGTGTTATGATACTTAAAAATTGATGTCAAAGACAATTGAAATATTTATTTTTCATCTTATTTTTTGAGACATTTTATAAATATAAAATTGTGAGGAATAGTCTCTAAAATAAATAATATATTATATGCACGATGATTAACTGTTACGGAAAACATAACATCAAAAGAATTGGATTGATTTTTTTATAATTATACATTTTATTATTTTATATTTAAATAATGTTCGTGCAAATTATATTAATATATTACAAATAAAATAAAATAAAATTAATTTTATATCATATAACATTTAAAAGTAATAATGATTTTATATGTACTTTTCGTATAATGTAATTATTAAACTATGAAAAATATTTTATTTTTTAGTTATAAAACCGATGTTTATTATGATAGGAAATACATGATTTTACGATCATTGATAATTATGATATCAAAATTAATATATAAATATATATACATATATAATAATTATAATAAAGACTTCTAAATTCTTCAAAAGTTTTGGAATTTTTAATCAAATTTATGATAAATTTTGGTAGTCTATTGAGTATTAAATAAATTTAATTTAATTAAGCCTCCACTGACGTGGTTAACTAAATCGTCCCATATTATTTTATTATTTTTAAATTTTATAATTTTATAGATTTATAAATGTATAATTTAAATTTTTATAATTATGAAACTATAATATTTTAATTCAAAATTATATAGTTATAAAATTGTGATTTTATAATTTAAAGTATATCATAATCTTATATATCCTAAAAAAACATCATAAAAACTCTAAACCAATTAGAGCGTATTCAGACCCAATAATTATAAGATGATATTTTTGTGATTCCAAATTTCCAAATCTCGTTTTCATTGTCTTCCATGACCTTCACGCACAACTCCAACACCATCTTTGTTCCGCACCACAATGTCATATTTGTTAATAAGACTCTATGAGTGGTATTTGGTTTGTATTATTTTATGTTTCTTATAATGAAATATAAAGTTGTGATATATTTTCAATTTTTAGTTTTAATCATAATTTATAATTATATAATTTTGAATTAAAATAATAAAAATATAAAAATTGTGCAATTATAAAAATTTAAAAATTATAAAATCATAAATTATACCATTTTACAATAATAAAAGGATAAGTGATGATAGCTCAACAAGATAACATGCAAGATAATAATAATGTCATTCACTTAATAGTTACATCATCAATAAATAAAAAAACGTTAATATCTGTGACTCAATTGAAAAAAATGAAATGTATTAAGTACTTAGTAAACCATCAAAACCAAACTTAATAAAGAATTCTCAAATTTATCAAGACTTCAAAACATAATTAAGTTTATAATAAATTATAAACATCCATAAAAATTGTAACTTTTTAATAAAATTATAGTGTTCCTTAAATGTACCTTAAATAGTAGATTTTACATATAATTTCAAAGTAATTATTAGAATTTAAGAAGACATTATATAATTATTGTATTTGTCTTATATAATAAATTTATTACTTAATTGAATGTACTTGAAAGAATCTTACTATCTCAACTTAAATCCTTTTGCCTTAATTACAGAATTTGTACGAATTACTGTAAGTTTGTAACAACAATATTTCTGTGATGAGTTTTTCATGGAAAACTTGGTATACATGTATTTTCATTTCAAATAATTCCGTTTAATACGTTTCTCATTTTATTCTTCCTTATCTAGTAAATTTTTTTATATCATATGTAAAACATATATTGTATTCGTTATCTTCTTTATTTATTAAAAAATAATAATTATATGTAGTTTCAAATAGCACTCATCAAACGTAAGCTTTTATCTCTTCATTAATAAAATGTTTGACCATAAATTTTATCTACAAATAACAAAATTTGTTGGTAATTATTCACGATCACATATTTGTTGGTAAGTATTAATAAATTTTGATAATCCATAACATTCGTTAATAAAATATATAATTGAATTTTTCTTTCTTTTCCTCTTCCTTATAATTTAATTTGTTATCCCATTTTTTTGTTGACCACACATTATTGCATCACTACCTCCGTCTCCAACTCATCCTCCTCCTCCTTCTATTTGACATCTTAACTACAGGAAAAAAAATTTAAATAATAATTAATTTTAATGATAAAAAACAATTAATCATTATGGTAATTGATGTGGATATAGATTTATAAACTACACATTTTTTTGATACTTAAATAGTTTTTACTATGAATAAAAATGTATCATTGATCTATAAATCAATTTTTTAATTAATCACTAACATTAATTATAAAAAACTTGACTACCAAAATAATTAATTTTTAGTTAGTTAATTAGAAATCAATTTCTTTCATTAAAACATGTCATTCACACCCATGTGATGTCAATATAAAATTATTAATAAAATAAAAATATTCAATAAATTATATTTTATAATTTCAACAAATTTCGAGACAAAAATAATATTAAACTTATATATATATATAAGATTATATTTAATTCATTTATTTATTATAAACTCATGCAATATTTCATCTCATAATTTATTTATTTCGACTCATTTTATCCATTGCTAGTAGAATTCTTTTTAATATTACATGTTTTTTTTATTTCTTTTGGATTAATTAGTGATTTAGTCATTTAGTTTGTTGGTTTGATTTATTTTGACCATCTTATTATTTTTGAATTCAATTTGATCTTCTAATTTTTAAAAAAAATTTAATTAGTTCTTTTTACATTAACATACATACTATATGTCAATTTGTGATTTTTTTTAATTTTTTTAACTTAAAAAAATATAAACTGCCACGTGCCCGTCATGATTCTGTCATAAGTCAATATAATATAGTATTAGTTGTTTTCAAATGTAATCTCTCTATTTAAAGTTTTGATTCTATTTAGTTCATTTAATGTTTCTTTAAATGATCAAATTTTGTCATATTCACCTTAAGACTAAATTAATAATTAAACATAATTACAACTTATATGTATATACTAAAATAATTTGTTGTCATCTATACATCAATTTACCCTATGATTACTCAAGTTATTTTATTTTATACTTATATTTTGTTACACTTGAATTTTTTATTTTTATAAAAATAAATAAAATAATTTATATATATAGTTAGAGTGATTATATATATATATATATATATATATATATATATATATATTATTGGTTGAGAAATTCAATTTTATTAACGACGTAAATGAAAGAACAATATGAAAGAAAACGAAATTCTACTTAGAAATGACTGATCAAAATCTTTAAAAGATAGTATATGACAAAGGGGGAAATTTCTGATGGTTGCCGCACAAAATTATGAACTTAGATTCAATTTATAAAATTAATGGTTAACTATAAATAATTTAAGGGTACGACAATATGGATCTGGCTTTGGTGAACTGATTTGTAGAATAATAAAAAACTGCGAGCGGATCAGGATATTGAGTTTGTTGGTTTGTAGAAGTTTGCAGTCTACGGAGATGACCCACGACCTGTATTAAAAAGGACTTGTATTTGTGTATATCAGTTATTTTTTTTCTGTACTTTTGCATTACGGTTGTTTTAAATTCTTGTATAAATGAAAATAATAAATATTATGTATATTTTGCATGTGCTAAAATTTAAATAATACATCGTTTATGTCAAAGTATAAATATGATAAAAATGTTAAATTATTAATTTATGATCAAACTTCCAAAATTTCTTTACTTAATTTTATGAACTTGTTAAAATTTTTAATTTATTGAACATCGAAAACTTTATTGAAACATTTTTTTTTTAAAGAAAAACAACTCACATATCCATATTTATGTAAAACAAACTCATGTGTAAACCAAATACAAATCAAACCTAAATACATCGAACCAACTCACATTTTTAAAACAACTTCTTGATCTGTAAGATTTCTTTTAAATATTTGTCAGTTATTTTTTCTTGAATTTTGAAAACATTATATTCTGTTTTTAAAATACGGCGCCGTTATTGAAAAAGAAAACAAATATTATTCGTTTTTCCTGTAAAGTTGAAAAGATAAAGTTTTATGACACTAAAATTATTGTGCCGTATAATTGTTATTGAGTGTTCTTGTTACATGGAATAAATGAAGTTATTATACTTATGTTCTCTAACAGAATCATTCTTTATCAAAAGAAAATCATATATTTTCGTTAAGGAAGAGGTTTATATTTTTTGAAAAAAAAGGGAAAAAACCAACAGCGAATTATTTTACGCAGTAATATTTGGAAATGAAAACTAGTTTTAACATAGTAATAATCTTCAATCTCTAAAGTTTTTTTTTTAAAATTATTAAATAAATTGTTGAAAAAGCTGTTTGATTTTTAAATGTTATCTGGTAAGAACTTACGGGGTTTCTAGTGAAGTAGTCAAATAAATACACCTACGTGTTGTTTCATATATCACATATAGCAGCAGATGGTGACGTGCGTCAATCTAGGCCGTCACTTCGATTACACGTTACGTTAACAGTATTTAAATATTGAGTTTAGTTTATAAACTGACTAAATATAAATTAAACTGTATAAACGTATAAACGTATAAACATAATTTTGTTTTGATATCTTTATACATTTTGTAAATTGTTATAACTTGTAAATAAATTATAAATACTTACAAAATATATTTTTAACTGAAACAAAAATTTAGCTCATTGCAGATTAAGATGTATAAATGCAATTACCAAGTTAAGCTAATTTAATTTATTTTAGAAGTGTTTAATTAATTATTTAATTAATGTGTTATTGATTACGTTATTAATTATACAACGAAACATGAGCATGTCTTTGAGAGTTTTGTAAGAAAAACAGTGGACGAAGTTAAATGATTTAAAAATAAAAAGAAATTGGAATATTGTAGGAGGAGAAAAATTTATTTTTGGAGTAAGATTATAGGAGAAGATGAAATGCAGGAGAAATAGTAGCTGGAAATGGAAATGGCGAGAAAGAAAAGGGTTTAGGAGAGAGGTCCCACAGTGTTGAAGCCACGCGGCAACTCGACGATGATAATCGCAATTACGATGCAGAATCCTTCTAAACTCCAAAAACATAGTAACTACATTTAATTTAAATTTAGTTGATTTAGTTGAAAGGAAAATGGATAATTTATTTATTTATTTGTGAGTGGCAGCGTGATAGACACGGAAACTGAATATTGGTAAGGCCCATGGCCCAAAAGCCCATTACGTCGCTTCCCTAACAAACCCACCCGTCTTCCTAGTTGCTTCCCTCGTTCACAGACTCTATAAAATGGAGATTACGTTCATGCAATTCTCGCCCAGTCGCACCTTCGTAGAAGCCTTATTTTTCCTCTCTCTACGTTCCTAATCTGTAACTCCTTCAAATACTGTTTCAGCTTTGTAGTCTGTGTCCCTCCCCCGTTTGCGGTATTCACTCCCCTATTTTCTGCATTACAGTTTTAGATCTCTCTCTCGCACCAGATCTGGTGCAAGGGGTGGGTTGTGCTCACCAATTGTGTGAATCTTGCTTCTGAGAGGTAGGCGTGGGGATACCGGAGTCTTTTCGGGAAGGAAGAGAGGGGACTCTCCATTTTCAATAGATCTTCCACTGTCTTCTTTTGAGGGGGAAGCCGGGGCCTCGGCCTCGGCGGCTATCAAAGCCCCCACCTTCACAGCCCTATCAACAAAACCCTAACCGTATTCTTTTCTTTTTTTCCCCTTTTTTATATTAATTTTCTAATTCATTTTGATCGTCGCCGCCACAAGAGATGCCTGCCCTGGCTTGTTGCGTGGATGCTGCAGCACCCCCCGGCTATGCATTTGCCGGTGACATCTCTTTTCCGGCGCCGGTCGCGTTTACCGACGTTCCTCTGTCTACGACAGACGACAACACCAGCCATTGGTCGCCGTCCCTCTCCGCCGCTCTCTACAACGTCGACGGATGGGGCGGTCCCTACTTTGCCGTCAACGCAGCCGGAAACATCTCGGTGCGCTCCCACGGGTCTGCCACCCTGTCGCACCAGGAGATCGATTTGCTGAAGATTGTGAAGAAGGCCTCCGATCCCAAATCTCTCGGCGGTCTGGGCCTTCAGCTTCCCCTCATTGTCCGTTTCCCTGACGTTCTCAAGAACCGCTTGGAGTGCCTTCAGTCGGCGTTTGATTACGCAATCCAGTCCGAGGGTTACGGTTCTCATTACCAAGGAGTTTACCCGGTGAAATGCAACCAGGACCGGTTCGTGGTCGAGGATATCGTCAAATTCGGTTCTCCTTTCCGGTTCGGTCTCGAGGCAGGGTCCAAGCCGGAACTCCTTCTGGCTATGAGCTGTTTGTGCAAAGGCAACCCTGACGCGTTGCTAATATGCAACGGCTTCAAAGACGCGGAGTACATTTCTCTTGCCCTGGTCGCCAACAAGCTGGCTCTCAACACCGTGATTGTTCTGGAGCAAGAGGAGGAGGTTGATTTAATCGTTGATTTGAGCAAGAAGCTTTGCATTAAGCCCGTGATTGGGTTGCGTGCGAAGCTCCGAACCAAGCATTCTGGCCATTTTGGTGGGACTTCAGGCGAGAAGGGCAAGTTTGGTCTGACAACCGCTCAGATTCTTAGGGTTGTGAAGAAGCTGGACCTAGCTGGCATGCTGGATTGTTTGCAGCTGCTGCATTTTCATATTGGTTCTCAGATTCCTTCGACAGCGTTGCTTGCTGATGGCGTTGGAGAGGCCGCGCAGATCTACTGCGAACTGGTTCGGCTCGGGGCGAACATGCGGGTCATCGATATTGGAGGTGGACTGGGCATTGATTACGACGGTTCCAAGTCGTGTGACTCTGATATTTCAGTCGGGTACAGTCTGGAGGAGTATGCTGCCGCGGTTGTTCACGCGGTTAAGTGTGTGTGCGATCGAAGGTCTGTCAAGAACCCTGTTATCTGCAGCGAGAGTGGAAGGGCCATTGTGTCTCATCAGTCGATCTTAGTTTTTGAGGCGGTCGGAACTAGCAGCACCGTCGGCGGAGCCTCTTCCGTATTCTCCTCCCCATATTTGGCGGGGGATCTGTCGGAGGATTATCGTTTTCTGTCGGAGGCGGCTTTTGGAGGGGATTATGAACGGTGTTTGGTGTACACGGAGGAGTTGAAGGAGCGATGCGTGGAGCAGTTCAAACAGGGGATGGTGTGCATGGAACAACTTGCAGCGGTGGATGGGTTGTGTGAGTTGGTGAGGAAGGCAGTTGGAGCTGGGGAATCTGTTCGGAGATACCACGTCAACCTTTCCGTTTTCACTTCCATTCCTGACGCGTGGGGCATTGAACAGGTGTTTCCTATCATCCCCATTCATCGTCTGGACGAGAAGCCTTCAGTGAGGGGTATTCTCTCCGATTTGACTTGCGACAGTGATGGGAAGATTGACAAATTTATCAACGGGGAGTCCAGTCTGCCGCTGCATGAAGTTGATGGAGGTGGTTACTATTTGGGAATGTTCTTGGGTGGGGCCTACGAGGAGGCGCTCGGTGGATTCCACAACTTGTTCGGCGGTCCCAGCGTTGTGAGGGTGTCGCAGAGCGACGGTCCTCACAGCTTCGCAGTCACGCGGGCCGTGCCTGGTCCATCATGTGGAGATGTTCTTCGAGTGATGCAGCACCAGCCCGAGCTCATGTTCGAGACTCTCAAGCACCGCGCGTATGAGTATGTCAGCCAAGACAATGCGGCGGTTCTGGCCTCTGGCCTTGCTCGCACTTTTGACAGGATGCCTTATCTGGTTCCCCTGTCTTCATTCGATGAAGCTGCCCTTCCCGCTTCCGATGAGGACGAGGGCGTCCAGTGGTCTTATTAGGCTCGTGTTTGCTTGAAATGGGTTTCGCATTCTCATCCATTTCTGTCTGTTCGTGTTGTTTGTTTGTTGTCGTTCGTACGTTCGTGGTGGTCGTCGAGCACTTCAATTTTTTTTCTTCAGTTTTCCCTGTTTTTAGTTTAGCACAGGATGCAGGACAAGGACAGGTTCAGTCAGTTATTGTTTTCTGCATTTTGTTTCGAATCAAATGTCTATTACTTTCGCTCAAGTTCTAGAGTAACAAATTTTATTGTTGCCTTGCTTGTTATACTTAGAATAAAAATGTTCTGTTATGAACAATTTCCTTTCCTTTTCCCTTGGTTTTTTGGCTTATTTTTTGTTTTGTGGCTTGAGTTTAAACTGGCTTGATCGTGTGTGTGTGTGTGTGTGTATTGAGTGCTGTGAGGCGAGACATGGAGATAGCGTAATAGAAGAAAAAGGGTTTATTCTGATAGTGATGCTATTATTGTTGGTGGGGGCCTTGTGAAGTTTTTTGGAGTATGTGGTTACTGAACCTGAATGGATGTTTAAAATGTGGTTGGTAAAGTATGATGCATGTGGGTGGTGGTGGTGGTCTTATTCCTAGTTACAACTTCAGAATTGGCATTGGCAGGTAATAATAGAGAAAGGCTAAATTTGCATGTTACCTCCTTCGTTCAAGATTGGGGTGCCGTGCTGCGTTTGTTGAATTCTTTGCGTGTGGGGTTGATTGGATGCTAGGCGTAGAGCTTTGGGGTTGTTTGGATTTTCTTATAAAAACATTATCGTTCACATGTTACTGTTACATTATGTCTGTTTCTGTAGCGTAGTCTTATAACTTGCTGTATAATAAGAAAGGTTCCAATGTTTTTAACGGACAGTTCATCATAATCCTTCATTCTTGCCCCCATTATTTTTCACTTTATTCAAAGTGCACTACGTCAACTTGTACAAGGTTGACCTCAATCAGACTTCTTTCTTTCTAGGACGGGAAAACATCAATTTCAATTTCCTATAACCATTTATTGCATTTAGTGTTAACCATGCCCTAAAAGTCAGTAACAGCGTTTGTTCAAAAGATCATTTACGAACATATTAAAAAAAAAAGAATCACATAATAGTTACTTAGTTGATATACTAAAGGTACTAGCAGATTGTCTTATCATATTTTGTTTGCTTTTCATTCGTTTACACCCAATACTACGTTTTTGTTCAGAAAAAAAGAAGGAAAGTTTGGAATTGATTTAATTTACTTGCATGGTTTCCTTAAGAGATAAATGTATTTATGATATTGGAGTGTTATATCTAGATGTGACAATATATAATTAAAAAAATACAATGTATGTTGACAGGTTGAATTGTTGACCCAGTGTAGAGCAGAAGATACACAATCCCACAATTCTTAGCGTTGAGGTGGAAGAAACTCGATTATATATGTTTGGTTGACAAGCTACTTAGAAGACATATAATCTCCTAGTCTTACGCGTTGAAAAGTGATAAGATTGAATCGTAAAGAAACTGGAAGACGTAAGTTGTGTTGGCAATTTACCATGCACTAACTCATTGCAGATATTTTCATTGTTGTTTCGTTACCACTTTGAAAGATTTCCCCCTACTTCACTAACGGTTATGGTACCATGACAGTGACCTACCACCACAATACTGCAAAAGCAAACCCTGCTCATTGAAACGGAATATTTGAGAAGGACTTTGCTCCATTCAATGTATGAAAAAACCCAGTCAATCAATCCTTTAGAAACAACCCACGAAAAAGTATTCCCCAAGGCTTCATCCACATAAAATCAAAGTATTATTGGTACTGCATGAATCACATAATGAAGAAAACACTGTACTGCTACTACAACAAATATAGTTATGCCGCTTCTTTTATCTGCTTCTCTCAACAAGCAACGTTCAAAAAACTTTATCAGGCTTCCGACACAAATCACATGCCAATGTTGCTACCCACATTTTATAATATTAAAAAAGAATTCCAAAAAAATTATTTGAAACTGAAAATTAAAACTCAACTACATAAATCCTTGTACCATTTTTTTTTCACTACTGCGACACGAATGTTCCCATGTTCTTAAATTTGTGTTGTCGGGGAAGATTTACAAATGCTCCCGGTGATTCAAATTGTTCATTCAGAAATGGAATGCCACTATTTTTTGTTTGTTGATTAGTTTAGTATGCATTGGGTAAGAATGAAGGGCTTATCCAGAGTTTAAGGTTTGTTGTGCACACACACACACTTCACACTTGGTCCTTTGTTTTATCCACGTGTTTTGTGTTGTTTATTATGTTCTTTCCGGTCCATGCATCGGACTTCAACACTATGCTTAGTCTTCTTAAAAGCAACAGCTCACGAAATATCTCCATCACAAGACAAAGAGATTGCCATCAAAAGATCATGCAGAAGCTCCATAGAAAGTGATACATTAATCAGGGTTTTCAATTAATATATTTATTATGTAATCCCTATACAGATTTTATATTTTTATTAGAGATTAAAAGATTTTTTATTCACTACCTTACTTTCACATATATAATATATTCGAGTTTGTTTTTGACTCGCAATTTAACCTTATATTTTTTATTTTCAAAATTTAAATAAATTTAAATAAAAATATTATGATATTTGATAAAAAGAAATATATACTCAAATCAAATAAAAGTTAATACTGCTTTATTTATTTATTTATTTACTTATTATTTTTTTTTACTAATTGAAGTTTCGATCATTATGAATAATTAGTATTATATCAATAATCTTTAAGATATGATTTATATTTTTCAATTTGCGATATATAATAGTGTGGCATGTTATTATTTTGATTAATCAATTTTTAAAATATTGAAAACTAGGATAGAAGTTAAATTTATAATTTAGTTGATGTTAAAAGCATGTGAATTTGTGGAATGTTTTTAAAATAAAGGTAATTCATAAAGTTATTAGTTTTCTTTTTCTAACTCATATACATGAACGTGAATTTCTCTAGTGTATGTGGATGTATCACTTTCGCTTCTTAAAAGTTTCAAAAGTAAGTTCTTTAGACGTCTTTACTTTTTATTTGTTTTCCAAATGTATTCAAGAATTATACAAGTTCTTAAACATATCTTAAACTAAAAAATGCACATTTTTTTTTTCTTAAAGCACAAAAAGATGAAGCCAATAATTCCTTTTGTAGATAATATTTCTTTTTGAAGATTTTAGAAGCACATGAGATGCAATTGTTTAGAGGCATTAGCCACGGGAACGTTCAAGATTTTAAAGGAATAATAATAATAGGTTTGGAATATGAATGGAAGAGATATGTTCCATGTTCTGCATACACCACAGGAATAGGCATATTAGTGTGTTTATCTTTACCATTATGCATGGTGGCTTGGAAGATGAATAACAACTTTATGGAACCATTCATTGAGTTGACAAAATTAAAGTTAAACCCAAAGAATCTTTTAATCTGTTATGCTGTTTATGGCGGTGAGTTAATTTCCCATAAACTGCTTTCTGAATATTCTTTGTATATTATGCATGCACATGCTACATCTTTCTTCTTCTTTTCTTCTCTTCTCTTTTCGTCAATGTTTAACAGTAATAAGACTTTTACTTTACCCACTTTTCAAAGGTTTGAAAGTGCCCAATTTTAACTGAAACACCGGACGAGGATCAGATTCCACTTTCTACAATTTCAATTGGTTAACAGTTATCAAATGTTGCCATGTTACTCTTCATTTTTTATACCAAAGTGACACACACAATAGTCAAAGAACTACTTTACTAGGCAAGGTTTCATCTCATCTTAATATTTTTTTTAAAAAAATGAGAAAATAAGAATATATATATTTAAGTGACTCCATTAGAATCTTTAAGAGTATTAATATTCTTTATCCTTATATAATATCTTCGAATTTATTTATAGGGAAAGTAATCGGCATTATTATTTTAATTGTTACATTATATTTCTTGCAAAATCAAGTTGTTAATTCATCATAATTCGTTGTACTTAGATTTCTTTTCCCAGTTATTTGGAACTTATCTTTACATTTCAATTACGTAAAAGAGTGATTCCACATTTAAAAAAAAAATTAATAAACATTATTTGGAATTGGAAGAGATTATTACGGATAAGTTTGTCAAAACATACTCCAAATGCATTTAAGTTAACACCGGTGTACATACAGGGGCATGTGTGTAGAGCTGTCAAAATAGGTTGGAACCTACAAGCCAACTCGGCTCACCACGGGTTCGGGCTGGGGTGGGTTAAATTTTTTTTACAAATTTTAATACGGGTTGATTTTTGACTCGGTTCATTTAGAACCTGGCTCATCTGGATTGAACCCGTGGTGAGCCGGGTTGACTCATCAACCCGCAGATAAAAAGGTCACACAAGTTTTTTTATTTATTTTGTATTAAGTTGAGCTTTACATTTGAGTCATGTTAAGTTGTTTTTTTATCCAACACATAAATAATTTATATATTTTTTTATTTTATTTTGTGTTTGGATTGTATTAAAGTTTATTTAGATTTTAATTAGAATTACAATTTAGTTTTGACCGAAAAAAATAAAAAAAATAAAATATTTTTTTTAATTAAGTGAACCCATAAGCCAATCTATTTAACCCACCAACCCGTAGTGGGCCGAGCCATGTTCGAATTTTTTTGGCTCGTTAAGAAGTGAGTCGGGTTGGGTTGGCTCACTAAATTATCAACCCGTGGTGGGTCGAGCTGGGTCAGACCGAGTTACCCGTTTTGACAGCTCTACCTGTGTGTACACATTTTTTAAATATACGTGATATTATATGATTATGTGATGATAATGTAATGTTATTAAGTTAAATATATAAAATAAAATTATATTTATTAAAAATAAAGCGAAATATATATGAAAAGATGAGAGAATAACTGTTGATAAATAGGGAAGAAGAGAAGAGTAGAGATAAACAATTCTATAAAAAAATTTGTAAAAATAACGATCAATTTTTTAAAATATAATAAATAATTATATTTTAAAGGGTAAAATTGATATTTTGAAATGTAGAAAAAAAAAAAATTTCATTATCTATTGTTATTAATGAGAAAAAAAAAAGGTCGAAGGAAGAAATGGTATTAGAGGAAGAAGAGAATGAGATAAGGATTGGGTTAGGTAGGAGTGACCATCCTTGATTTTACATGTAATAAATTTAAATTTTGGTATAAAACCTATGTTTGATTGGAACATTATTGTTAGGTGCGTGTGTTTGATTGTTTGTGTGAAAGGAATTTATGCAGACTTTAACCCTTATCGTCAACGTCGCTTCCTTTTGTTGAATCAATCATACACATAATCTCATTACCAAGCATCTTGGAATCTACGGTTGTTCTTGCGTACTTGTTAAGCAGTACAGTGAGGACGCTAAGAACATATACGATGCAGATAGACACAGTTTTCTACTTCACATGTTCTTGACCTTCAACAACCATAGTTTTCTACTTCTGCAACCAAACTCAATTCAATTTCGTGTCTTTCGTAGAATACCTCAATTTCCAAGCTTCAAACAAAATGGTATTCTCTGTGTATATATAATATTCATTTCAACTTTGTAACAAAATTTCTTTAATCATTACGTCTTCATTTTAACTACTGCTTTCTTTTTTACAGTTTAATTAACGAGCATGCTTTCTTTAACCCGTTTTAACTCTCTAGTTTACATAGACAGTGAAACAGTGGCATGATGCAGTTTTTGGTATATTTGCAGTTTTTTGACGGATATCACACGACTTCATCATTTCACCAGACATATCGATGTTACTCTGCTTCATTTATTGAAAAGGTCACACTTTCTTAATTACGTTTAATCATTAATGTTCATGCTAATTACCACTGTTATCATTACTTTTACCCTGTTTATGAATCTAAATTACGTAGTTATTTTGAGTTTCAAAAGTTCAGTACCCGCTTCAAATGTATCTTACAGAAAGTTATTCTAACTGTCATTTTTCTTCATGAATTCTGCAGCCCGAAATCGAAAATGGTGATAAAAGTAAGTTTCCACATAGGCCATGTTTGGTTTAATAATGTATACTCTTTGTTACTCATCTAATGAACTGAATAAGTTATGATTGTTGCTGCTTAGTTATAATGCCTGCTTCAGCCCTTGATCATCTAGGTAAGTTTTTCAGCTCTAAATGTATATTTGGTGTATTTTCTTTCCACTGATGTTGATGTTCAACTGAAAAATAACAAGAATCAAGAGTAATCTTGCAGCATTTTTACGCATCGATTATCCTATGATGTTTGAACTCACAAATGGTGCTTCTGAGCGGGTTTCTCATTGTGGGGTTCTGGAGTTCACTGCAGATGAAGGAACTATATATATGCCATACTGGGTAGGAACCATAGTCCATAACAACTGAAACTTTAATGCACAGTTTTTAATGAGATGTTGTATACAGATGATGCAGAATATGCTTTTGCAAGAGGGAGACACCGTAAGAGTTAAATATGCATCACTACCAAAGGGAACATACGTTAAGTTGCAACCCCACACAAAGGACTTCTTTGATATCTCCAATCCAAAAGCTATGTGAGTTCTCGATGATCGAAATATTTTAGATGCAAACAAGAAATTGACTTAATGCTCATTATAAAGTAAAAATGTTGCCTTCGTTAGTGTAATATTGTTCATTCTATAGACATTGTTACCATGTATGCAATATGAAAATCATAAGGAAGAGAAAGAAACTAGCACACAAGGTGTTTGACAGAAAGGACAAGTCAATAGGACCTTGCACAGAGTATTTCATTATATCGAAAGTTATACACCTATATAAGGCAGAAAGAACTTGTAAGCACTTCAATTTGTTCTATACTTATATATATTTATTAGACTTTGATCATATTTTACAATGCAGATTAGAGACGACTTTGAGAAAATTTTCATGCTTGACTACTGGGGATACTATCATGGTGACATACAACAACAAAAGGTATTACTTGGATATTATAGAAACAAAGCCTGCTAAAGCTATAAGCATCATCGAGACAGACTGTGAGGTGGACTTTGCTCCTTCCTTGGATTACAAGGATCTTGGAAAGCCTAATATTGCAGACAAAACACAAAACAAAGGTGTATTCATGTTCTTAGTTTGTCGCTTTTTTCGTATGATCGAAGTTATTTTCCCTCAGAATCTTACTTGACTTTTGGATTCTCCTCACAGGTAAGTTCAATCCATTTTTTGGGACTGCCAGACGCTTGGATGGAAAACCAATTCCTGCTGTTTATTCATCACGGCATAAAAACAAAGATGTTCCAAATGTAAATGCACTGTCTTCGACAACATCTCCATCCGGGGGAAAGCTAGTATTTGGATCAAACTTTTACCGTACAAAAGAAACAGGAAAGGTAATTCAGCTGCTTCTCATCAATGCCTTCAATTTGAATTCTCGGTTGAATTTTTCAGTGTTGTTTTTCTGTAAATTTTAATGTCTGACAAAGAACAACATCATATCACTTAAAAACTTAGTAAAGAATTTTGACTCTTACAATTTTCCCTTTTCGATAGCAATTATATCAGTGCCAGTTAGCATCATTGTCCTATTTATTGCAGGAAGAGATCGAGCCAAAACAAGAACCATCCCAGCAGAAGCAACCAAAATTTCAGCCTTTCATTGGGAGGAAGTATTCCCTGAGGGGTTGAGTGACATGAAATCAAACCATAGATTGTAATTTGCTAAGCTGGCCCTGTATGAACCGATTAAAACAACGAACTGAGCATTGGAGTTGCCTTTGGTAATCAAAAGTTAAAGGAAATAGGAGAATGTTACATTCAAGATTAGGTGCATAATAACTTTTGTAAATCAATAACTAGTGTGTTGTGTACTAGTTTTATAATAAATAGAGGATATAATAGTAGTAAGTTATCAGCGTAATGTCCATTGCTAATGAATATCAGGCTTCTTGTTTTGGCTGAATGTGACATCGATTGTTAGGAATGTTGTCATATTTCTTTGTCAGACATGGCTAATGTGCTGATAATCTATACTATATTTTTTGTTAAAAGTTAAAAGGGTTGTAAAGATATTTTTAATCACTTGACTTTGCAACAAAAATATAATAGGGCTCAATTGGATTTGATTGTTAAATAAAAAAGATAAATCCTCGCTCGTTTCAATAAAAGCAATTTAATTTAATTGAGCTGAAACAAAATGATATGTCTAGTCCTATCATTCTAATGAATTTGGTTTAAGTAGTACTGAAAATGGTTAAATATGTTTTTAGTTTTAAAATAAATAGATATAGTTCTTTTAACTCAACTAGTTTATTTTTTTTTATATGATAAATGTATTTCATGCTAGTATTTGTGTTGTTTACATCATATTTTTGTTTTAATGTCTATGGAAAAACATGTTGGACACAAAAAAATTATTTAGATTAAAAAGATTATATTCATTTATTTTTAAAGTTTAAGACTAAAATATATCAAATTTTGGGATATAAATAGATTCTTATTTCACGTCAAAGTTTAGAAATTAAAAACATATTTAATCTAATGAAAAATGAGTAAACTTAAAGAGACTTCATTTTTTATTATTTTCAATTTATGTTTTGAATTTGATCTATTATATTAATGGTTTAATTCAAATAAAATTTAAATTATTGTTACACTCTCATGTAATTAAAACCTGCTGTAATTAATAATTAACTACTTAGTTATATTTATAATGATTTAATTAAAATTTTCTTTTATGTTCTGAAATATTTTTTATTAGATGTTTAAACATTACTTAAATTAAAACATAATAATTATACTATCTCAATTCAATAAGATCTTGAGGTGCTATTATTTTCTGCACTCAGTAGTTTCATTGCATTATGGGAGTAGTTAAAGTATCAAATTGCTCCTTTTATTATTTGTATTCTTTGCTGACAGTGTTCTATTGTCATCATCGGGGTCTTTCCCTTGTCTATATATCATGTTATGAATTAATTAATTGTGTGTAATTTAGAAGTTTAAAAAGCATCTTAATTGCACAGTGTAAATATGAAAACAATTTTTTTAATTTTAATATAACTTTTTTTATTATGCAAAATACTAAATAAGTTTCAATCACTAAAGTTTTTCAAAAATTACACAATCTGCAAACTACGAGATAAGTTTCAACATCTAAATTTTTTACTTAAAAAATTAAATTTTCGATTCCACCATACAAAAATATATTTTCTTGAAAATTTTAATTTCTATGGGGTGCAAAAAGCAAACTATGAGATGAAAAAGAAATGCAGGTAAAGTAGCCCGGCCCATATGATGTTGCAAGATGGGTTGTTATTGGAAAAGCAATAACGGGTGCAGATGAGAGTTACTATGGCTACGAATGGTGTGAGCATGATGCAGCGGTGCAGCGTGGCTGCGCGGTGGTTCATGAAGGCGGAGAGTGCGGCGGCGCCCCAATTGTGTGGGCGCGGGGACAAGAAGACAAAGAAAGGGAAGAGATTCAAGGGATCGTACGGTAACGCTCGGCCGAAGAAAGAGAAGATGATAGAGCGCATAAAGGACAAGGTGGAAGTTCCCAGGTCTACCCCTTGGCCTCTTCCTTTCAAGCTAATCTGATTTCAATTTCATTTTAGGGTTTGCAACTCATATATGTACTTTCACTACTATTTTCTATTCAATACTTTTCTTTAATCTTGGCTTCCCCATTCTATTAATTTTATTTGATTAGGGTTTCATATCTAAAAATCCCTCCCAAACTAAAAGTAATTCTAATGCTGGTGGGTTTGTAATAGACATGTTCTTCCGTTAATTATGCAAATGGTCAAATAATCGTATTTAGGATTTGCTGTGAGAGATATAGGACACTTTGTATATGCAGATACTGCGTTGGATTTGATTGTGGGAAAGTCTTATTTTTGGATTTGATTTCTTTAGAAAACTTTGATTTCTGAGTTGCAGCTTTTCTTGAGAGATTAGAATGCATTACTACTTCAATCGCTTATGGAGGACTCTAGAAGAAGTGTGGATTAGTTTTAATCCCATTTGGATTTTCTGTCTAGTTTTATACCAAACGAGATTTCTTTCTTGTTTGTGAACATATGAGAATGACCGCACCGTAATTGGATAGCATTTTATCACAAATTATGAATAACAACCCTGTCAATAAGTGTTTTAGCATTTTATTTTAATAACAGGGTTTGCTCACTCTGATTGGTTTATTACTAATTCCAGTGTAAATAACCCAGAAAAGTTGTGATCTTATTTAAACAAAAAGAGATTTAGTTGATCACTGTTGATACTTCTCTCTGTTTTGGCAAGAAAGTCTTTTATGTGAATAATTTCTTGACGCAAATGAACACAAAGTTGTGGAGTTGAGATATAGTCTTTGTCTGAACTAAATATATTGTGTTTGGTGGAGGCCTATCAATTATATTTATTTACTGAAGCAAAGTCATACAACTTTGTTTGTGAAGGTATTTTTGTGGAGTTCACTGAATATGTTAAATGAAGTTAGTAGCGTTTAACACCAAAAAATGGATTGAACATTGTATTGGGATGGGAAATTAGAGATAATTTAATATGCAAACATCTATCTATTCGTCATAGGATATATCTTCAACACAGATAACATTCAAAACTCAACCCGAAAAGCTCGGTCTACTTAAGTTTTTATTTAATTTTCTTAATAATGATATGTAAGTCCTCAAATGATAATCAATATTGTTAGGAATCTTGAACAAAAATCAGTAGGTACCTCTTTTAATTTGATTTATCTCATACTTAAATGATACTACTAAAATTTGAATACTGAATTACGTGATTAATTATAATAATACGAAAATGTTTATCATAGTTTGCTCTTTTTTTAATATTTTGAAGTAAATTTCTTAACTTTTAAATAGTTTTAACGTTTGTAATACATGCTTCTGCCGCTTAAATAACTTCAATTTTTTAAACTAATTCATACCCTTTATTAATAAGATACTTGTAACTAATTCAGAGCCTTTAAAATAATTGTTTACCATAGTTATTGAGCAATTTTTTGAAAATACCATAGTGAATTATAGATTATTTTTTTCTCATCTGACTAATGTGTGAACAAATAATAATAATAATAATTACCCATCTTCAATGCTAACAAGATATAGCAAGAGTTTATCTCATTTATCTCATAGGGTTTAAACATTTATTATCTTGACTAAAATTAGGACTTTAACTCACCCCAAAACGAATTAGAAGAGGGGAACTGGTCTCCTTCTAGTTCGTCAAACCAAACTAAAAAAACCAAACTCAAAAACATGACTAACTTCAAATTGCTCCAGTTAAAAACTATACACCAACAGAAAGGAGAAAAAAAAAATTAAAAAATCGCAAATGAAAATTAAAATATCGTTGATAATGTATTTAATAGCTGGTTGAATGGGCTGCAGCACTCCCACCAGTTTGATTATAGACAACTGAATAGATATCAATTCTACATTGTCACGCATTCTTTGCATGATCAATTCTATTATTCTAGTCGTATGTGATACTGCACTAGCTACGGAGCCAGAATTTTCTTATATAGTAAATTTCTTTGCATAAATTATGTATTATATTGTTCTCGTTTCAATAATAGAAACCTTTAAATCAAAATAATGTTCCCAACTCTGATTGGAAGTAAGCCAGCTTTCATTAACCATTGAATGTGCAGCACAGAAGTTATAATATGGTTGCAATGATAGATGAGTTATGCAAATGAAAACTCCAAACTCACATTAACATGTATCAATGACAGAATCTTAAAACATTCAATGATCCAAGTACCATCTGTTTCGGAGGTGGTCAAATTTTTCAACATCATAGACAAGGGTGGACTAAATCTGTATCAGCTTATGCTCATCACATGAGGGGAAATGAGGGTGATTTTTAATCTACAACCCACAGAAAAGTTTGATTGCAGAGACCTTTATTCATTGCAAAGGTTCTAAAGAAAAATTCAAATTTCAGTTATTATCTTCACGGCCATAATCGTAAACGATCTCAATCTGCATCAAAAACATTATTCCAAGTCAGTCAGAAATAAGTATATTCCAAATCAATAAATTGGAACAACTTTGGGGATCTCATACAAAATGAAGCAATGACGAACATAAAAAAAAGCCTAGAAAGGAACCCTCTAACCACAAATGAAGAACATCCTCTCCTATCCCTCATCACATTTTAAGCATATTACCCTATCTCATACAACTTCACCGACATATGGAAGACCTTGATATTCTTGCACAGGGGGAGTGACTATCCAAACAGTATATTATAAAACGATAGGATGAATGGTTTAAAAGGCCTAACTACGGAAGCTGGCCATGCACAAGAAATGAAATTCCTAGCAGAATGAATTCATCATTTTCACGATAAGATTATTACGACCACCTGAGATCTCAATTATCCAGTCTTGAACATTCCATTCCATCACTTATTCAAAAGTGAAAATTACCAATCCACCAATTGTAATCATAGCAGAACAATGCATGGTAGGGCGTAAGATGCATTGTTAACTTCTAAAATTAACATACACACACATTGAATATATAATGCAGAGATGAGACACATTCATTCCCAACTACGAGCACAGACCAGAGAAATCACCTATTAATCATGAGTTCAGCGCATTTTCCAAACAAAAAGACCACAAAATGTATAAAGTGACTAAATATACAGAGAGAGAGAGAGAGAGAGAGAGAGAGAGCTATGAATCATTTTGTTATATCCTCAACACAACAAATACGATGAGCCAACTGGATCATCTGATGAGTGTTTTGAGAGGTATGGACACAATGCCCCGTGATAAAAGAAAAGTCTGTGGCCTTATGCAGGTATTTTAGGCCTGCTGCACCAGACATTGTGTATATCTCTCATCAAATGAACTTATCCAGAAATCCACCACACATAACTACATATATACAATTTGATAAGTATTTAACCGATGATCGAAACAAAATCTTAGTGATGTCCATGAAAGTAGCAAGGTAAATAAGAGGGTCCAACAAAATAATGGAAAAGATAGACCTACTGTATAACCATAACAACTTACCCCTTGAGGTGGAACTGGGTTGCGAGTAAATTTGGAACCACCAGGAGCCCAAGGAACTATTATACACAGAAAATAAGAGTAAAATGGGTCAATATCTGAGATGGACTGGATAAAATAACAGGAAAGAGAAGAACCGATGAGAGGAGTAACTTGTGCAGATAAATCTACAACCCAACGCTAGAAAACTAAAGTATGGGCAATACCTGCCTCTGTGCTTATTGTCCAAGGCATACTGTAGCTTAGGTTAATTAATCATTCAAAATAACATATTTTTTTCCTGGCAAGTTTAACAGTTGGATTGCAGCAAAGATACTAATCACGAAGAATATAGATAATAATCTTATAATGGCAGTCCCGTCTATCTCAACTGTCATGAGCACTTTCAATATGCCCCTCACCAAACAAAAAGGAGATACTTTTAATGGTGAAGCTATGTTTAAAGCAATCGTGCTTATTTACAATTAAAGACATCAACAAAACATTCTCAACAATATCTCTTTACCCATCATTCGAAACACTATGAAATAGGAAAACATTCACGGTAATAATATCTTGCGGTGGATGTAATATTATAGCCTAGGATCAGTGTTGGCATAGAGATGAGATGAGATGCGTGACATATTTACCTATGTATGGATCTGGATGACGCCACTTGTTGTAGGAGGCTTCCGCATCCGCTATGAGTCTATCAATTGTATCAGGATCTTCCTGTATATGAAATCGAACCAACACAGAGCAAGCTCAACAGAATGAGAAAATAAACGAGAAATAATGCAACGATTAAACCGATACACAAATCCCTAATCACAAGATAATAGTCCAAAAAGCAAATAGTAAGGAATTATGGAATGTGCGGATCAGAATTGTGTTACACAGCTCCTAGCAATAAACAAAGAAAATGCAGCCAATGAACGGTAAGGGGAAGTAAAAATTATAGCATTCATGGAAGGGGAAAACGAACCACGTGTTTGTTTTCCTCAAACCTGTCGCGGAGGTTTGCAGCCTGGAGAAAGCGAAAGAAAAAACGAGATCAGAAGTGAAATTGTGAAAAATGGGAAAGGAGTGAATGAATAAATTAATATACGTCGTCGTAGAAGAGGTGGCGATGCACGGCCCAATTAAGAGTGTCTTTGAGGGCGCGGCGGTACAAGATCCGAACCCTCTCCTTCTGCGCCGCGCGCCGAGCAAGGTACGCTGCCGTCGATGCCATGCGACTTTCTGTTCTCTTCTCTTCTCTCTGTTTTTTCACTTCACTTCTTCCCAGTTAGTTCCAGGGATTGGGAAAATGGCAAAAGACGTCACGTCGTATCACAATTGGACCAGACCATCTCAGCATTGGGCCTTCTCTCGTTTTCTATACTGGGCTTTCCATCTTCATTTTCAGGGTTTTTCTTCCTGCACTCCCAATTTTTCTTCCTGCACCTTCAAGTTTGACTGAAGACCGTTACATCCTTAAAAAAATAAAAATAAAAATAAATTATAAATTTATATCCTTCATGGTTCGGTCCAATTTCTATTTTATTTCCCTGCACCTCCGTTATGCATTAAAAATCCAACCAAACAAATCCACCATAAGAAAAAGAAAGTAAACATCACACACGCTTTTTTGTATCTTAAGGTCCGGCAGAATGTAAATTTATAAATATGGATCTGTTAGATTTTTATTTTGTCAAACAGATTAAGTCGTTAGTTATAGTGGAGGACGACATTCCAGGTGAAATCGTCATCCATTTCTATTTTTTTTTTTAGAAAAAACTCAATGTCGTCATTAGACACTACAGTTTATATTAATTGAAAAGTGAAGTCGTCCTCTAACATGACTACTTCACTTTTCAGATTTTTTTTTTCAAAGTTTTCGGTTTTTAATTTTTTTCCTTTTATTTCAAAATATTAAGTTTTCATTATTTTTTTTTTCAAATTTTTCAGATTTCATTATGTTTTTTTTCAAAATTTTCAGTTTTAATTATTTTTACTTTTTTTTCAAAATTTTTAGTTTTAATTATTTTTCTTTTTTTTTCCAATTTTTGAGTTTTAATTATTTTTCCTTTTCTTTTCAAATTTTTTTGAGTTTTAATTATTTTTCTTTTTTCTCAAACTTATCAGTTTTAATTATTTTTCTTTTTTTTCAAAATTTTTCAATTTTAATTATTTTTTCCTTTTTTTTATTTTTAGTTTTTATTCATTAAAAAAAACTAAAAAAGTGAAGTCGTCATGAGGACGACTTCACTTTTTCCTTTTAACATAAATCGTACTTTCCAATGACGACATTGTTTTTTTTTTTACAAAAAAAGAGAGAAACCGGTTAATGTCGTCCTCCACCATGACGACTTGATCTTGTTTGGCAAAAAAAAAATCAACGAATCCATGTTTACAAATTTACCTTCTAACAGAACCTAAAATACAAAAAAGCCAAACATCACATTATGTAAATTATGCTCTCCCATTTTTTATTTTAAAATATACACTTTCTCCAACAAATAAATAAATGTAAACTATACTTTAATCCTTTTCAATATAAGCAAACTTCTTTAAAATGATAAATAATTTCAATATTTTAAAATTATTACTTTAAATATTTTAGGATGGAAACGAAATTTGAGATATACTGGTGTGATTTCATCTTTCAAGGTGACAAGTTGATAATAGAGTATCGAAAAGGTCATCTACAACAAACTTATAAATTTAAAATATAAATTTTATCGAGTAAATATTTGTTTAAGTGAAATATGTATTTTGATTTGAGAATTTGATACTGATTTAATTGAAATATCGATTTATGAAATTTTAAAAATTATACTAAAATATAAAAAATTAAGAGTTATATAATTATAATATAAGATATTATAAGTATTAAGAATTTATAAAAATCATAAAGATAAAAGAAATATAAGATATAATTGTATAAGGTGGTTCCATTTGCATTGCAACGACGAAAGGAGCGTGAATGATAGTTACAATAATGTAATGTAGCAGTAGATAAATAAATGGTTGAAGAAGGCCTAGAAAAGAGTCTTGGAGGAACATGACATTCGATGAGGTGAGAAGCTAAGCGCAAACATCTCCTTAAGGGCATTATCACCCTGCCAAGTGAACCTCACTAACTTGGCAACAACCGCAGCACTCTCCATCACATGCTTCATATCGGTGTTGCTCCATACGCGATTCGCCAGTTGCTTCCTCCGGCGCTTTGAATCCAATGCAATGCCCCATTTCCCGAAAACCTTCTGTCTCTCTTCCTCTGATAGCCTTCTCTTCATAAGCTTCACCAGCGTCTCTCTCTCCCTCTCCACACCCTTTGCACTGTTTCCCCAACACAAACACATTTATTTATGTCAGTCAAACTCAACGTTAACCAATCATCACCAATAACATGAATGTTACAGGCCCAGAGAACAACCTTGAAGCCAGTGTAACTGTGGGACCATCCTTCACCCACTGATTTCCGCCGCCAAATGTTCCTTTCAGAAAACATAATCTTCTTCGCTCCACCTCCATGTAAATAGAGTCTGTCGGATCACCCCTGAACAAAAGAAAAAAGTAAGTCCTGTGGAACAACGATACATTGCAGGCTTCCCACAGTTCCAATATTTCTGTCTGCTGCTGCTTGAATTGTAGAGGCCATTCCACAGGACCTCCACCTGCCTCTAACGTTGAATCCACGCCGACATCCTTCATGTTCTTTTCAAATCTGAAATATGTTGTCTCTGCCTCCTTAACCTGCAATGGAAGAACCGTATCAACAGTTCAGTCATTCCAAAGAAAATTGATAAAAGGTGTGAACTTTTTTGCTTAAATTTTAAGAAATTACTCTCATTTGCACCTGATCATCGTCAACAAGACGCTTCTCATACTCAAGTTTGACCATTTCCTTCATCCCTGCAACAAAAGTTTGGAGGCTAGTAATATCTTCATTAGTGGATGTTCTTGTGCTGTTGGTTCTTAAATCATCCGTAGAAGGAGTTCCAATTGAAGGCGGAGAGCCATTCATTGAGAATTTTGTGGAAGCACTATAAGTTAATGGAAGGAACTTTCTCGGTAATCCATCTGGTCTTCCAGGGAAGCATTTTTCAAAACTACTGGCCGGAGTCCTCACAATTTCTCCCACATTCCCAGGAGAACCAGTCGTATAGAATTCTCTACAACTCCAGCTCCTTGTTAATTTAAGATTCCTACAATTTGACACTGTTCCTGACATAGACAGAGGAGAATCATTACTCTGCTCCAAAACACCATCTGTTGCATTGTCTTGGTTCAGTCTCTCTTCACTATCTTCAGCCACAGGAGTCAGAATCTCCTGACTTGTTACATTTTCATCTGCATACCATGTTAATGCCAACACCGGGTCAGGATATTCCAAGCCATCTTTACTCGATTCCTCCAATCCAACACTTTGAATTTCAGTGCAGTATTCATCAGGATGTTCTGTACAAACACAAGTTGTCAAATGGTTACACATGGTTCGGTTCTACTCTTAAATGTTATTTACTATGAACTTCTATCTTGACAAAGGGAGGAAGGAACTTACTATCAGGACTACTTTCACCGTTTTCATTGATGTAGTGAGGATTGTTGAATTCTCCAATCCGTAAATCAGAAGGATAAATGCTTGATGATTCTGATATTGAATCTTCATCTTCCCAGGTGTCGACCCTTTCCTACATATTAAAAACGATTGTTAATGTTAGGCTGAATTATAACAAGAGAAGAAACAAAATTCAGAGGCCTAATTTCTTATATCAGTTTACTAATTAGAAGAATGAAATTACTTTTTTAGAGTTTTGATCATTTCCAACCATGCGCAGCAAATCCTCAACCTGAGATTGAGCAAGATCACGTTGCTTAATTAGCTCCTGAATCTCCCTCTCCATCTGAATAATTCAAAGTTCGAAACCCACGTTATCACCATCAAGGAGTAACAAAAGTGTAACGTGCACAAGGGTAAAAGATGTATGTGGAATCTAGAACCAAAGTCGATGAGACGAATTTTAGTTATTAGGACATAAGTATTGTTCTTTAAGACAAACAGACAATTAACCAGAAAAGAGAGGGTAAGAGACAAAAAGTTCTAAATCAATATCTTCAAAGTTCCTTGTCTAGACATGACAACAATTAACACAGGATGAACATCGTATGAATTGAAAAAAAGAATTATGACCTTTTCTATTCGGAGATTTTTCTTTCTCATAATTGCTGCACAATCACAATTTGTTGAAGGTGGACAAGGAGTTCTCAACTCACTCTCCAATCTGGCTACCTCTTTTTGCAGCTGCTTGACCAATACTTTATCAGACATCACTACATTAACCTGTGCTTTAGTGGTCACTTGTTTTGCACAACAAGCAAAAAGAAGGGTGTTTCTAGTTTGCTCAACATGACAACGTGCGGGGCTCAAAGTGCAAATGATGGCTGTTCTAGAATTCCCACCTAAGGAAGGCTGCAATATGCGTGTCAGCTTAGAATCTCTGTAATTAATGTGTCCTTGTCTTCCCTTACTGCATTCAAGCTCATAATGTTAGCCAACAGAAACTACTAACTTTAATATTTGAACAGCTTCATATAATGTGTAGTCCATTAGACAAATTTTGAACATACAGATAGGTTTTCCAGTGAGAAGCTCTCTATTTAGTCACAACAGAAGCTACAAAACACGTGGTTTTCTTCTTCACAAAAATTTGTGTTTACTGGACATTATTCAAGTTTATAAAAGAAGGGGACAACCTAAGTTTACGAATGACTGTTCCAAGAGTGAGTAAACTCCGGTTTATATGACAGCCTTCTTTCAATCTGGACCCAGCAGATAATGCCTGAGATGCACGCTCACTCCCTGCCAAATCAACAAAATTCTGCAGAGAAAAAGAAACAAAACAACAGTAAAATCTTATAAACATTTTATGTTGAACGAAACGAAGAATTTAAAGATTTAAACATACCACAGTAGCAGCTAGGGTGGTTGAGCTGCTTTTACCCATGAATTCTCTGGCAGAACTTTCAATTGTCTACACAATTCCAATTCCAATAATAGAGTTCTACACGTACAATGTAAAAAACATAACATTCTAAACAGCAAGGGAGAAGGCACACGCACCAGTCTGATGATTTGGTGAGATCGAGAACTCTTGTCATTGAGGTATGTCTCTCCTACCTGTCTCTGTGCTGCAAGAACATGGTTGGAACTGTAATGTTATAGACCAACCTGTATATCAAGAACGTTGTGCAATTTTCTTTTACCTTCACAGAATAATAGAAGCTCTTTCAAATGCGTCCAGTCCCGCAGAGTCTCTTCTATAAGTTTCTCTATAATAGGTCCTCTCTGAAAAATCACGAAACAGATAAATAAACAACGTCATTTATTTCAATTCAATAACATACTCATTCACCTCAGGATCATCACGCAGCCTTAGTGGTGTGTTCTCACTGCTGAGGAGGTCCCTAATATTTTCGTTGTAAATTTCAATTGCTGAGAACTTCAATACAAATGCTCTTTCTTCATGCTAAAAAAATCACAGTAATCTTGTATCAGCAAGCTTGTGAAAAGTGACAATGAAGAATTAAACAGCTAGAATCCAGATCAATAAATTTTCTCTCCGACTACCTTTCTTATATAGTCAAAAATATCTGCTACAGCATATTCAGTTATTCCAATCATCGTATATGTCTTTCCACTACTTGTTTGCCCATACGCAAAAATACTTGCTGAAAGAATTATAAATAGGTATTTGAGTCCAAGTAAGGATTCTGAATAGAAGTGAGTCATCAGAAAAAGTTATGTGCTTACAATTGATTCCACCAACAACTGAAAGAGCAATTGCTTTGACCCCTTCTTCATATACCTGCTTTGTGGAACAGTCACCCCGAAATACTCTGTCTACAACCAAATCATAGTAAAAACTAAGAAACATTTTGTCCATACACTGATACATTATGTCTCAAACTTCCTCAACAATGCTTCCAAACACAATCATTACACGTTTGCTTACCAAAGGTATAGGCGCTTGGGAACGTGGAACCTTCCCGAAGGGTGTTCCGGTATAAGATGGTAGTGTCATTGATGCATTCCCAATCTGCTACTTCATTCGCATCAACTTCTTTCTGATTCAAAGGCCTCAACCTCACTAACACCAGAATCTTCTCTTCATGGCCTCCCATTCCTCCCATCTTCTCCCATTTAACCAACTCTTCTCCAGTAACAGCTCCCATTTCTCACTTTTAAAAGTGAAAACAAGTGATGTGGTTAATCATAAAAATTAGTATTTCTTTCCAAAAAATGCAAGATAGTTATAGGAAAACAGCTGGCAGTTCACAAAAATACCAAGCCCTTCTATTTGAGCATTATCCACGGGAAGCAAACCATGAATGAGAAGACAACAACCCATTAACTTAAGCTCATAAATAAATAGGCAATAACACCAACAACAAGCTAACTTTAGAAAGACCAAAATAAACAGAATACTAACTAATTACTATTTAATCATCAATGATTTCTCACAAGAGCTTCTCTTCAATCAATTAGATAAAAACAGAAAGAGAAAGAAAGTAAAGCAACAAAGGTAGATGATGAACCATCATCTAGAGAGAAGATGAACGTGATGATGAAATAAAAAAATATTTTAATCCTTCGAGAATAAAAAAAAAAAAAACTTTGATCGTGGCAACCACTTAACGCCTGAGACCTGAGAACGAAGTTCAACAAGACAAGACCATGAATCCTTTCGTTTGTTACACGGAGAACTGGTCCCAACAAACAAGACCATCCCTTTCACTCCCCCCACTTTTTCTTCTTTCCAACAAACACGTACGGTCTCATATTCTTGTAGAAATTAATGTTTCACGACCCGATTAAATTACCTTCAGCTTTTTTCTGTCCTTTAACGTCTTCCTCTGACGGTGAGCGAACCGCAACCGAAAGCTTAACCACAAATGCGAATCAATAAGTCACGAACATCCCAAGAGTAAAACAAACTAAAATCAACGCACGCATTGATCTCTCTATTCAGATTTCGCTACATGGCACCTCAGTGCCGCTTACTCAACAACACAAGTAACTTCCTCAGAGTTCAAAGTTTAGTGCTTTGAGTAAACTAGTGTCACCAAAAACCCATAGTATATAGATCATACTAACGTAGCGTCCAAGTTTACATTTTTGTTACAGAAAAGGAGAAAAGGTGGAGTATGAAGCTTTGTTCTGTTTTTTGTTTTTTTCATTTTTGTGAATGAGATTGTAAATAGAATAACCGAGTAAGGGGTGAAAACAGAAAAATGAAAAATTGCACCAGTTTAACGACCCACGATCTCAAAAAGGAAACTCCAAACCATGTGTATGAAAGAGAGAGACAATGTGGTCGGTTTCTTCTCATTGGTTTGGTTTGGTTTAGTAACGTTCATGGTCGCTCCAGTGTTACGGTATGGTCAGATGATATTAGTATTACATGTGTAAGATTTTTGGCATTATTTTTTAATCTTAAAATAATGATGGTACGAGTCTGGATTCTTATTCTATAATGATATTTTGATTACTAATTTTGATAATTTTCTCTTACAACTTGAGTGACATTTTTTAAGTGCTTCTCCATTTTTTCATTTTCTTATTTTCAATATTTCAAACACATTATGTTGTAAGAGAAAATAGTTAAAATTTAATAATCAAAAAATCATTTTTTATTATATAGTATTTAATTTTGTCTATTCTATCTAATGTAAAATTTTTGACTTACACTTGTATTATTCCCGGCACATAAATATATTTATGTTGGTTTTACATCAACTCATTCTAGCATTGTTCTTACATGTCATTAGATTTTGTTTTGAAGTCCTAAATTTATATATTTATTTTCTTTTGAACAGTGTGTTTAAATGCATAACGGTTATTGAAAAAGTGGCGTGAATGATCGAAGATGGGTGTGGCGTAATGTTTAGTAGTTAGAAAAGGTTTGTATTTGTATGGATGGAAGGAGCACGCATTTCTTCTTTTTACTTTCTACTTTCCAGTGAGTGAGGAAATGAGTTCACGATATATGTAGGCGCAGTCGCCTTTTTTCCTAACACAGTTAACACACATAATCAATTACACAACTATATTACTGTTTCAGAGCAGAGGAGCATAAACAAGTTAATGAAACTAAAATTAAAAGTTACATAAATATATTAAAAAAATAATAATAGTATGGAAGAAAAATAAAAAATGAAAAAGTTACCACACCCTATCTTGCAGCCATGGATCCGGCAAGAATACAAAAACTTGGTCCTTCATTTTTTTTTTTAAATTTTAATTTGATTTTGAATTTTACAACTTTAATTTTGATAAAAAATAAAAATCTTTGATATGTTTGAAGAAATTTAACGAAAAGTATCACACTGCATCGATCGAGACCAAGTTAAAATTTAAAAATATTATACGACCAATTTGATATTTTTAGACAATAACAAAGACCAAAAGAGTAATTAAACCAAAAATAAAAAAAAAAATGAACGAAAGAATTAAACCTCAAATATTAATATAAATGATGGAAAATAAAACAGAAACTAAAAATAGATGAAAAAAATTAATAAAATGGGCTACACATTATTTGTTAAATTTTGTAGTAACTATTTTGAAAATATACTAACAATTATTTATGATGTATTAATCGTGTAATTTTTTTTCCACCCAAGTATAAAAGATAAAAAGAAAATCTAAAATCTTATATGAATTTAGACTATCTTTAACCTTATACATTATTCACATTATTTTTTGTTTCCTTTCATATTATAAAAAAAAGTTGATAAATTTTTTCCACAATTAAAAGTTTTTTTTTCAAACCAATGGTTATGAGATAGAATATACTTTAGTGAGTGTTAGATGGCCCTTAATCTTACCGTTTAGTATGATTTCAAAAGATTAATCTCTCACTTGCTGAGTAGATACTTTCGCTCTGAGAGAAAAGAGTAATATGCTGCTCCCACCTTTTTTTCAATAGCTAGTAACCATTAGAAAAAGAAAATGTTTATACTCTAATTAAGACTATGGCTTAAAATGTGTAGAGAGAATGAAAATATGTTTTCTGTAATACTGACAGACCCACCAAAAATTTATGAAACTTCTTTCATGGAACCCTAAATCCATCCATCATCTATGAAATCAATGATAATACTATATGAATGCCGTCGATTAGCCAAGTTTAGAATACACCTTTAGATGTAATAATAAAACATGAAAATAATTTATTAAATAATACTATATGATTTTACTAAAATTTCAGAAATTACTTATAAAAAGAAAAAAATATAACTGCACACATACTTAAATACCAAACTACCAAACTTAATAAATTTATCATATATATATATATATATATATATATATATATTGTTAGGAATCTAAGTGTGAGTCTAAGTTTCACATTGGATAGAAATGAGAGAGTAGAGCACTATATAAGGATAAAGACCCATACAATCATAGTCTTAAGGTTTTGGGTTGAGAGTGATGTCAATATCTGATATGGTTGGGTTCAGGTGTCATTGATGTAGTATCTTTCGAGTGAAATTCCCTCTCTAAACCTAACAAATGATATGTGAATGTTAGCATTATAAACTATAAATATAATAAAGAAACAAAAAATATAAATTTATGTCAAATTTAAACAAAATATTTTAAAATAACTATTTTAACAACTAATAATTATATTATAAAGGATAAAATAAAAATAAAAATGTATTCAAAAATAATTTTTTTTAGATATAAGTATAAATTAGATATGATTAAATGAAAGTATCGAAGGTCATAATTTGTGTGTATGTGTGGGTGGGTAGTCCCTTTGCAGTAATAGTCCATTTGGTTGGGACAATAACATAAAGAAATTGACCTTGTATCTACCTGTTGCAGTTACCTTGTTTGAAGAAGTTTAATTACTAATTAAGTATCTGAGTAGCTTGTTAATGAATCCATAATTAACATCCCTTCCTGCACCACATGCAAAAGTGTCATGGCTTAAGATAATAATAAAGTGTAAAACTTAATATAAAGAGACTTTGAAAAAGGTCCACTTCCATTCCATTCCATTCCATTAGTTATTGCGTAAATTACGTAACTTTTGCTTCATTTTGGGCCATTATCAAATAATTAATAGGCAATTTAAGTGGCAAATTTATTTCATTATGTTTCCTTCCTTTCGGCCTTGTATGATATTAGCAATCTACAAGTATTTCATCATAATTTTAAATTAAAATTGTAAAATGCTATCATCATTATAAACAAATTATTTGCGTTTTAAAAATTATAACAAATAAAATGCATTCTCTTTGCTAAAAAAGCAAACATTTTTATCTTGTTCTATCAAATAAACTAAAAACAAGATTTTTGAAATTAATTGAAAGATTGCGAAATTAACCATTTCGTAATCTCTTTCTTCATTTGTCACTTTTCATGTCTTCTTTTAAGTGTTCTTACCATTACTCTATTCTTTGTTTGTTTGTTCATGCAGGTCCAATAAGCCCAACAAGCTGATTAAAATGTTGTTGCAACTTCTCATTCGTTAGGTTGATGCATGGTTGCTAAAAACTGTAAATGGAGAACAATGAGATTACAAGATAGAGATCTAGAAACTCTAGTTCTTCTACTTGTAAAATATATTTTTTCAATCTCAGAGGTTAAAATGTAAAAAAGATACTGACATAAAAGTTGTTCTTTCTTTTAACTAGGACAGAAAATTCAGATTTATATGATGGCGCAATTGGTTTGATTGCCCAATTCAGAGTTAAGTAAAAAGTACATAATGAATTTGTTTGAATGAGTGCAGATGATGGTGCATTTGGAAAATCACAGGGGACAAATTTCTTGTACAACTTGCTCTTATAAGTTTTAATAAGTTGTCGTTTCAAATAAAAACAATTGCTCATGTAAGTATATGTTTCATTTATTTGAAAAGAAAAATTTTACTCCCATTTCTTAATTTTCATCTTTTGTTTTCTGATCTAAAATAGTGTGAGTGATTGATTCTTTAGAAAATAAATAGTGATAATTTTCGTCTTTTATTTTCTGATCTAAAATAGTGTGAGTGATTGATTCTTTAAAAAATAAATAGTGATACATTAATGTAATTTAACGTGATTAATTGATTCTTTTAAATAAAAAATAATAGTATATTAATTAACGATTTATAATAAGATGATGAAAATCAAAAATAAAATAGTATAATTAGATTTGTACAGACGGAAGACATATTTGAATGGGGGACGTCGAAGTGCAAGATTCGAATTTGGATGGCGAGAAGTTCATTCATTAAGTTGAAAAGGTACGAGTAATCAATATGAATAAAAATAGTGTTCAAGACCATAAAAAGCACAACACAATTTAGAGAGATTAATGTGTATGACAATCTTAGTAGACGTAGCCTTTGACGAACATCCCCTTAGCGGCTTCATCGGTTTCACCTTCTCCTGTGTACTTTCCAAGCTGAGCGAGAGAGTTGGACTTGGCACGGAAAAGAAGTGCGTCTTGTGCTGCTTTAACGTTCTCTGGACGCCCTCCCCATGTCTTCAAGCACGTGTTTTGGAGTGCTCTGGCGTAGGAGAACGACACGTGCCATGGGTTCGGAGACTGGTTCATCGCGTTCAAGTTCAACGTTGCTTCAACCTCAGACTGTCCACCGGACAAAAACTGCACAACACAACTTTGGTTACTGCATGAACCAATGTTTTTTTTTACCAACATAACATCCAATGTTTTTGTTTTTCAGCTCTTACCATGATTCCAGGGACAGCAGGTGGGATTCTCCTGTGAAGGAGCTTGAGGGTGTAGTCAGAAACTTGCTCAGGAGTGGCCCTATCCTTGGACTCAGCTCCTGGAGTAACCATGCTGGGCTTCAAGAGAATACCCTCAAACAGCACATTGTTCTCAGCAAGGTAGAAGAAAACCTCAGCCCACACCTTTTGCGCTACTTCGAATGTCCTGTCAATGCCATGTTCACCATCAAGCAAGATCTCTGGCTCTACAATGGGGACCAACCCGTTCTCCTAATTCATCGCATTACACAAAAAACAAATCAATCACTCTAATTACAAGAATAATAACACAAGGTACACCGAAATAGAATACCTCTCATAATTATCAAATATTTGAATGATTTTGTTTGTTACCTGTGAAATGGCAGCATAGCGAGCTAGACCCCAGGCAGCTTCCTTCACTGCCAAAGCAGAGGGGCCGTTGGGGATGCTCACAACAGTACGCCTATAGTGTAAGAGATTAAACACAAATTAAATTAAAGTTTAGCGAGTGTTAGAATCTGATGATTTTATTTGTCTGTTTTGGTATTCTGTTAGTTTGTTAATGGTAGCAGCATTATCTTTTCATTTTCGGTTTTTAGTATTTTCATTCTCCACTCACTCTGTTTCTTTGAGTAGTAGCATAGGTTTTCTAACAGTGAGATGTGGAAATTGTCAAGGACGATAAACACTCACCATTTGGCGAAACGGGCACCTTGAGTGTAGTATGCAGCTGAGCGAGACGCAAGACCATCCAGACCTTGGCACCATGACTCATCGTTGGAACCAGCCAGAGGCACCAGACCCTACATGATGAAACCACTAATATATTAACATTCATACACACACTGGTAAAGTGAATAAGAGTGAGATTAAGTTGAAGTTGAAGTTGGTTACCTTATCGACCTTGATACCGGGAACGATGTTCTGTTGAAGAAGAACGTCTACGATCTTGTCTCCGTCAACGGTGGATTGGTAGAGAGTTTCTTCGAAGAGAATGGCGCCGGAGATGTATTGACCAAGACCGGGTGCTGTGACAAGTAGGGTACGGTACGCTTGACGGTTAGCCTCGGTGTTCTCCAACCCAATCGACGCCAAACGCTTCCCGCAGGTTGCATTTGACTCATCCATCGCCAAAATTCCACGCCCCGGCGAGGCCACTGTTTTCTACACTCACATCATCATCAATCAAAACCGTTATTACTCAACACAACTAATAACAATCAAGTTAGATTAGATATTGGTAACGTAATGTGTAATTTATATATAATATACCGCGGTTTTGACGAGCTCATCGGCGTAGGAAGCTCTGACGGTGAAAGCGGGGTTGCATCTGAGAACCGATAGCGGCGGAGTGTGGCGGAGGGTCTGAGCTTTGACCCACTCGCACTTGTCGATAACCGGAGATGACTTGAGAAGAGTGGCGGAAGCAGAGGCCATTGTTGAATGTGTGCTACTACAATCTTATCTCAGCCACCACCAACCTTTCTACCACACATCAAATCCCTCTCTCTGCTTTTATAAGTGTGGAATTCATCTCTCTTTTGAGGTGAGGCTCCTCGCTTGACACGTGGATGATAATCTCTGCTCACATCGCTTCCCCCTACGTGGTTCAGATGCATGCTTTTTTTCTCACCTCCAAACGCCGAGATATTTTCTGCTCTTGTCCTCTTTCGATTTCACAAAACCTTGGTGCTTTCTGTGCAGTGGTGCAGATTCAACGACTCCATCGTTCCTTTTCCATCGTTCATATTAGGAGAGTGACAATTGTTTTCTTTTGTTTAGCAGTAATTATAAAAATGCTAAACGTGAGAGAGTGCGTCAAAAGAATTGGAGCCTTTGAATAACATTGGGAAGAAAGTGAAGGGGTCGATTTCAGGCTTTTTGATGTTGGAATGGAAGAAGAGTTATAGAGAGGAAGATTGTTTTTCCTAATTTGTCATCACGTTTTGAAGAAGACAGGAATGCTAGAATAGAAAAGCTGTGTGGCGCTGGGAGGGCTTAGGAGCATCCTAATTTCTCTTCACTTTTTTTTTTCTCCATAACAAAATGAGAAATAATAAATTCAGAACTCTTTTTTTTTTTTCACTTAGCAACCTTTTTGTAATAACATAATAATAATAATAATACCTCAATCAGTAAAAAATATTTTAATAAAGAACTAAGTATGTGATGGTTTATATAACTAATATTGATTATCATATCAATGTTTAAAAAACATCGCTCAAATACTCTTTGGGTTGTGTGGCCCACTAAAACAAGCCCAATTTTTTATATTAGACTTAATTCTTGGTCATGTCAAGGTAGAAAAAAAAAAAGGTGCTTCAAACTCTCGTTTTAGACCTGTAACCAAAAACTTATTTGATTTTGGTATTTATATTTTTTTAAATATATTTTTAATTCCTATATTTTTTTTATCACACTTGCTCTTATTTCTCATATTTTTATATTAATAAATTTAATCATTAAACTCAATAAAATGTGTAAATTCTGTTTTTTTTTTCAAGTGTGATTGTCAAAAGTTCACTTTAAATAGAACGCACAGCTGATTTCACAGTTCTTTAAAAAAAAACTTGACAGATTATAATCAAATTAAAAATGTGATTTAATTATGTTTTTAGTCTATTGAATTCTTTTCTCAATCTGTAATTTAAAAAGTTCATTTTAGTTTCTAATACTAAATTTTAGAGATTAACAATTTTTTTAATCATGATATACAATAAATATTTTAATTTTCAGAAACTAAAAATATAATTAAGTCTTAAAAGTATAGACGCAATGACCTATGTATTGTGAAAAACATACACGCGTAATTGTTGGTGAGTAACTATTTTGGATTTGAACTGGTGAATGAATCCATTTATGTTACAGTTCATAGTTTAGTGGATGCGTAATTGTTGAATCGCGTTAACTATTTTGGAGGGCTCTCAGTACAGAGGAATCCACAAAATCACTGTAAATGAAGCCACGCGTATGATTTTCCAAATAATCATGATCAGAAATCATAAACCCATACATTGTTATGTGTTGAGAAAAAAAAAAAAAAAACCAAGAAAGAAAAATCCATAGTATGACAAACTCACTCGTATTTCTTGGTAAAAGCAAGAAATAAGAGAAAAAAAGAAAAGAAAAACAGATTGCAGTTGTCGAGCGTTTTGCTCTTCATCCATCCCGGCGAAAAAGTCAGGAACAGCTTCTGGGACTTAAAATTGTGTAACATTTTCCTCCTATGTATCCAACACAAGGCAAGCCTCTTCACTCTTGCTTTTCTAAAGATGAGAGACATCTTTTCTGTATATCTTTTGTTATTTACAAAAAAGGTAGCAATTATAGTTAGGAATCATGGATTGGGATTAGCAACAAAGTATGCTAAGATCCCAACGAATGGTGCATTAATGTATGTGGTTGGTTCGGACTTCCTAAAATCAGCCCTATCATCCCCATAGAGATCATCTTCTCCTGGTCCTCCAACAATGGCTCCCACCAGAACATTAGGATTAGGATTGGAGGAGTTGAAGTAGATTGAGCCTTCTTTGCAGGCAATGACTTGAGGATGGTCCTTGATGGAGGGTAAAGAGGAGCCACGATGGTGAATACGCTGTGGATACTTGCTGCCATACCCAACCATGTACGACATACCCATTGGGTTATCGCCCAAAATGTAATCAACTTGCTTCTTAGCAAGTTGGCGAAGTGTTTGTGCATTAACATACATGTTCCCACAATTGATGGTTTGTGAAGTGCGTGATAGGTAATTAGCGTAAACCAATTCAAGGAAAGCAATTGAGGTTGCATGCTGCAAGTTGCTACCCCCTGGTCTGTATATGAGTCCACCGGGAGTGTACTCTATGTGTGAGCTTGATGTTTCGGGTATCAGCGTGCACAGAAAACTCTCTGCCGAAGTCTTGTAGGAATCAAGAGATAGTACATTTCCTTCTAGAACTTCCTAAAATTGGGAATTTTTGTTAGTGAAGAGACATAATTAGCATTTACTTGAATGCGAATATTGTGGGAATGATATATATCAGAATTTATAATTTGTCATTTGAAGAGTAATTGTATTTATTGCAAGGGTAAATGGGAGACTGACCTTAGAGACAAGAACATTAAGGCCGGCATGCTTGTTGTCCCAACCGAACTCATTTATATTTTCTTCAGCACCGAGCGTTTTGCCATTGCTTTGAATGTAATTCAGGAAATTGTCGTCTTGAGTGGCCCTTCTTAGCCATGCGGCTCCCCATAACAATTCGTCCTGTTCTTGTTAAGTATATCACAATTGACATGTCAAAATCCCACTGATTCCAATCACTCAATTTGTCACAATACATGCATATAATAAATACACAGATATTGCTTATAAATAGTATGATATTTGCCCAATATAGTTTCATGCTGACTGAAAAGTGGTCACAGCATGTCCCTTTGAAGCCGTCCCAAAGATTGTCATGACCCATGTTAAGAGCAAACAAGTAATTTTTAGTTATTAAATAAAGTTAAAATGGATTTAGTTTTTAACACTGATGGGGACCAACAAATGAACAAAGAATTAGCACAGAATTAGATGTGAATTGTCTTAATCTTTTGATTGTCCTGTGTAAATAAATATATGTGAATTGTGGATAAATTGTTTTCATAGCCTTGTGGGCCGAAACTTGCAAACAATAATTATTATGATCCATTGCATCTAAAAGGAAAAGGCAAAGCCATTGAAAGTAACAAGTGAATTAATTACCTGATATCCATCGAAGTCGCAATAATATGGGCAGACACCATCCCTAACATCAGCATTGTCACTGTAGGCACCTCTATAGTTATCTGCAAGTTGAAATGCCTTGACAGCATTTCGTAGCAAAGTCTCTGAATAAGCAGGATCCGATGAACGAAACGCCATGGACGAAGCAGCTAGTGCCGCAGCAGTTTCACCAGCCACATCTGAGGCTGGGTTCGGTGCATCAACAGCGTACACAGTCCTTCTTGTGTCCATGTCCTCTGGTCTTTCCCAACAGTTGTGATCAGAGATTGGATCACCTACCTACACCCACACATGCATACATACATTCTTAATTAACTCTCATTAGTCGGTTCTTTATTTTTAGTTACTCGTTAGTTCACGGGAATTGAACACACTAATATTCTTTCAAGAAAAATAAATTAATTAATTAAATTTGGCGTTATGAATTCAGGAGAGGACAGTTGATAAGCCGTGAAACTCACGGACTTCGAGAAACGGTGCACTCGTGCATCACCAAAAAGACAAAGACAAATAATTAACAAATAATACTCCTACTTTTTAATGTTATTCTATGAAATCTTACGTGAGAAAAATAAAAATGAAACGGACACCGCGAAAAGTTCTTGCATTATCTTCCCCCACAACCTCCCAAACACACCATTTAGTTTACGAAAAATCAATATAAATTTCACTTAATCAATAATTTAATGATTAATATTTTTAATAAAGTAAATATATTATCTAAAACAATATATTTTCAAGCGTAGTGCTGAAGTTTACCATACTTTGGTAAATAGAAAAGTGATCAATATTTCTATAACAAGTGGTGAATTTGATTATAAATAAACAAACAAAATGAAAAGTGAAGCCATTACTGAATCAACTGAAATGAGCAGATAGAAATAAATAAGTGCAGGGTGATTTAAGAGAGAGTGATACTAGCACTATTCTTTTTTTTTATCTCAATAATAAAAGTATTCTTCTAATGTCTCTTCGTAACACTTGTCGTGATCATAACTAACTAACAAATAATCTTATAGATATCACAGTATCAACCCATAAAAAATACATGAGCCTGAAATCCTATCAACAAAATGCTACTCCTAAGCGTGCAAATGATTATGACGTAAAACTACATTTTAAAAGTTTAGATACTGAAGACTCGTGAATATATATTTACATAAACTATCGATTATGTAACGAGAAAGAACGAAAACTGACACTCGTTAAAATAAAATATGGATTATATTAAATAGGTAAAAATAAATAAATAGATTAATAAAGTACATTATGAATTGGTAAAAAGAAGGAGATGGAAGGGGCACCCATCCATACATGCGCCCGTGATCCATGGACCCATTACGAATAAGGAGAATTTACGAAACAGCCATTGGCATAAAACGTTGGGCAGAAATGAAATAAAGTAAAATGGAGGTTTGTTGATTTAGTTAGTTACCTGAACGAAAATGCGGTTGGGCTGAGAAACGGTTTTGAGCAGATAATCGGTAGCCCAACGGATTGCGACCAGCGCGTTTCTGTGCTCGTCGGGAGGCATCATGTCTCCGAATTCGATGACACTCCAGGAGAGCATTGTGGTGGTGAATGCCATCGGAAAGCCGAACTTGACGTTGTCGCCGGCGTCGTAGTAGCCGCCGGTGAGGTCGACGTTGTAGGTCCAGCCGTCGCCGAGACCCGAATTGGCGCGCCACTGCATTCTCTGGTCCTGCGGCAAGAATCCGGAGCGTTGCCCCTCGAAGAAGAGGATTGCCTTGGACAATGCCTGCTGGTAATCGTGAGCAGTGACGGAGAGAGAGGGGAGAAGGAGAAGAAGAAGAAGAAATGGGAAAAGGTTGGAAAGTGCCATTGTTGGGTGCGATGGTTAGTTAACCGTGGGAAGTGGGTGTTATTTATAATGCAGAGGTGGTAGAGAGGGAGTCACGGGGTGAAAACTTGAAAGCAAAGTTTGGAGAAAGGAACAGAGTAAGAGAGAGAGAGAGAGAGAGAGAGAGAGAGAGAGAAATTTGGAGGGAAGAAGAAGAAGAAGAAGAGTATGTATGTGTGCGTTGAGAGCGCCGACAGTGAAAGTAGAGAGTGTCAGTGAGGTCACATGCAAACAGAAACAGTACTGGGGAGAAGAAGAGAAGAGAGGTGTGGGAGCTTTTATTTCTGGTGGGTCCCTTTCCATTTTTTTTTTCTTTTTTTAATTCACTTTTATTCTTAAACAGGAATCTCTTCATGCATTAACCCACTTCTCTCTTGTCTCTTCCTAATTTTTTTTAAATGATATATTAGTACTAGAATTTTTTTTTTACATTTATTCTATATTATTTCTCATTATTTTTTTAAATATAAAAGTAAATGTTGTTAAAATATTTTACCTCGATAAAAATTGTGGAATGATAATAGAATAGAATTCAAATGTGTCATATAATTTTTTTTTTTTTTTCATTTTCTATTCTCTGCATCCATCTTAATTACGCTCCTTCTGTTACATTCTCCTACATTTATTTCTTGAAAAGAAATAAATGTAATATAACATTAAAAACAAAGGTTCATGTATACACATTCAATATATATATAATGGTAATCCGGATACCTATTTACTGTATAAACGCAACTTTCTCAACACCAGAGTCATTATCATTGAATACTTTACCGTTCAAAATTGTATACATTTATTGTAATCATAAAGAATTTTCAATGACCTAATATATTATTTCCAAACATGATATATATTTTCATTTTATTTCCAAAAATTAAATATATTTCATTTTATTTATGAAAATAAAATATATTTTACTGTATTTTTAAGTCAGTGTAAATATGGTGACTCCAGTAATGACAACATTTATTTTTTTTCACTAGTAGTTAACATTTAAATGATTGTTTGAATTATCGCTCAATTGACTTAAGTTCACTTGAGTGATAATGGTTTGCTTAATCTACGAGTTCATGACTTGAATGGGGTGAATTAAGTAAGTGTATCTCACTCAATTCATAAGTGAAAAATGTTGTCCACATGTCTTCTTATTATGCACATTTGATGAAAGTTACTTACCATAGTTAAGTTTCTAACTTTTGAAGTATTTTAATAACTTTAAAAGATAAAACTCTATAAAGAAAAGTAGTGAAACTTAGGGGTTCATCCCTCTATACCCGACAATGAAAAACGAGTGAATATTCTACAAAGTATTTATCGTAAAAACATTCTGTGTTAAGTATGTCTCCTATAAATACAAGAGGCAATAATATTGTAAACATCAAATGTTAACATATATGTAAAGAATGTTGTATAAGACATTATGTATGGAAGTAGTTAAATTGAAGTTGAGTAGATTTTGTGATAAAGAAGTTAAGAAGTTAGTGCGTTTGGTGCAGAGGATGATTCCAAAGGGACAAAAATATACTTATCTCTTCATCCAAGACAACCGAAAGAGACAATGCCCATTATTTTTGGTTCTTTAATTTAATCCTTCTCAACCAAAAGCCACTGAACATAGCAATAAAATGGAATTGGTTCTTCTCATTTTGCTGCAGCACTCAAAGAATTTTAGTAACTTTAGAACCCAGGTTGCACCCCCACCATTTTTTTCTTCTTTTTTCCTTTTTAAGATTTCTCACCATGAATTATTTTATTTGTTTCTAACAGTTATTTGTACGCATTTATATTTTCAAGGGAATAAATAGTATTTTTTTTATATAAACACAAAATAAAAGGTAACACCAACGCGGCATAATATGGTAGTTTTCATATTTATTTACGAAGAGATGATTGTTATGCACGCCATCAAAGATATCGGTTAACATATAATTACTCACTATTTATAACAAATATTATAAATTGTTATTATGATTAAAGTTAATTATCACAGTTATATACTGTTTGTTAATTACAAACGATTTATAACAGTATTATTGGGTTATATTTTTCATATGTGCAGTTATATTCATTTGAGATATTATGGTGATTTTATACATATAAGATATTTGACATTATTTTTATTTCTAATATCTTAAGAGAAGAGTGTTATGAGTTTTTATTTTTATATAATGTTTAACTTTGTTTATTAAATTTAATATGAGACTTTTAACTTACATTTAGACTATTTCCGACAAGTATTATAAATTATTATTTTAACTTCAAGTGTGTTTAAATAATTTTATTATAGTCAAAGACTGAATTTGAAATATTATTTATTTTAAAATTCAGAGATTCATCACAAGTTTAACTTTTATAAGACATGTGAGAAGTTGATTTTGACAAAAACTTTTAAATGATAGAAACTTTTAAACTTATCAAAATAATACTTATTCAAAATATCAAGACATTGCAAATATAGTTATAGATTATGTCGGGTTGAAGTTTAAAACATTAACTAAATTGACTAAATTCTCTATTATTAAGCTAATATCAATTAATGTACTAGAAAAAATTACTTAAAAAACAAAAGATCAAGCAATTTCTTTTAATAAAAGCTAGCATGCAATTATAAATGTTTTTATTTTCTTTTACTTTTTTTAAATTTGTTCGAATGAAAAAAAAAAACTAATTTCAATTTTAAGTGAAAACTAACTAATCAAAAACATATTTACCACTATTTTAAAATACATCTATGTCTAAATGTTAGGTCAGCCTTTAAAATCGATGACCATCGCCTTTAGAACTATTCCAAGTCAAAACATGTTCTAATGCTTTTCCGCAATAAAACGATTTTTTGCAAAAGAAAAACGTAATGTCCTCAACTATGTTTCATTATCAATAATCTAAATGCCAGTTCAACTTCTTCAACTACTTAACTCTCTCATAAGGCAACTCCAAGAAACACAGCCACAAAAAGACAATTAGGCAAGGCAAGGCAAATAAAGAAGATACTACAATGCACAAGTTCTACATACATGACGCATCCTTGTACAACGTTTAGCCATGAAATTGCAAAATACTGTACAGTAAGAGATGTTTCTCTGACACTAATTTAATTAGAGCCCTACAACTAATTGTGTAGAAAATCACAAGAATCCCCCTTCCTGCAATGTCCACTCTCATGATACTTGCAAACTCCTCGTTGTCCCCCGAAAGGAGGCCTGGAAGGAGCTCCTCTGCCAAAGGATGATTGCCTGTTCCATGATTTACCACCATAACCAGAATCTCTACTTTGGGTACCTCGATCCCCTTGGTTAGGGAACCGCTCTCCATTATGACTTTGCTCATTTACCCACACGCCTGGATTCCCTGCTGGTGGAACCCAAACAGGATTGGCATTTCCAGGTGGTAGACCCTGACCAGGCCCAGCCCAACCTGCATTCACATTTACATGGGAACGGCCTTGACCAGGCCCAACCCAGCCAGCTGCATTCACTGGAGGTAGCCCCTGACTAGGGGCAGCCCATCCTGGATTTGAATTTCCTGGTGCTGGCCCTTGCGCAGGCATCCAGTTTGCGTTCATATTGGCAGCAGCCCAGTTCATATTCTGATTTCCTGGCATGGCCATCCCCCAAGGCAGATTGGGTGGAGCTGGAGAAGGAGCTGTGATGTTTGGCTGACTACTTGAAGCTGGTGGTCTCCAAGGCTCGGGTGTATTCATGCCCAGAAATCCAGGTGTGGGTAAACCTGCAGATGGATTTCCAGTGTTAAAAGAGGCAGTGTTCTGCACAGATGAAGCATCAACCCAGGGGCCATGGGATGCTGGCTGGGCAGGCATAGTAGCAGGGTTTGGTTGGGATGATACACCTCCCCAAGCCTGCAGTTCTGGCCTTGGAGCCCCAGCAGAACCCCACCCTTGAGCTTCTGCATGAGAGTTGTGGCTACGCACAACCTGGTTTTGCATATTTGTACCTGCCATTTTGAGGTCAAGCCCTGAAGGCAGAACAGGTGCCACCGGTGCTGGTTGAGGATGTAACCTAGAATTATCTGAAGATGCTGAACTAATACCGGGTTGTGATGAGCCTTTTTCAGGATTTTGCACTACCAAAGAGGCCTGCAAACCTCCATGATTGCCTGGGAATGAATTTCCTACTAGAGACCCAGGCAACTGGACAGGTGTTGGTGACCATTTATTTTCAAAAGCCTGCCCCTTAGTCACACCAGGGGTAGTCTGAGGTGTAGGTGAAGGAAGATTTGTTGTTTCATTTCTACTACCAGCATCAGAACTCCAGCCGTTTGCAGGGTTCTTGGGGACCTCAACAGCCAATGGAGAGGTTCTACTTGCTATAGAATTCATATTATCTTTAGATCTCCAACTTCCTACTGTTGTTTGTCCCGGAGAACCCAGAGTACCATGTGAATTCAGAGATCCACTATTTTGATCAAATGTTGGTCTTTCTCCAGCTTGACCTTCCATACCCTGTGCAGACTTCCTAGAGTACGAGGCTGGGTAATGTAAATCATGCACCTTTTGAGCCTTCTCCACCATCGATGGTTCTTTAGCAAAATTCCCTGCCAAGGCATCTGTCACGAGTATAGAATCATCTTGCTTCTCAGTGGTTCTCCAAACCCTCAAATCAGCGGGAAAGTATCCTGTGTTGCTCCATTTACGTAACTGCACCATAGAAAATGGTCCCTGAATTTTTCCAGAAGGATCCTGGTAATGCCACATCTTTTCAGTTTCATTAATTTTCAAAGCTGAAGGAGTTATTCCAGCGGAAGATGGTGCTGCAGAAGCTTCCAATACAGCAGTAGAGAAAGAATCAGATGTTACCAATGACTGGGTACTTTTAGCACCACTTTCCAAGCTTGAAGAGAGTTTTTGCCTCTCCCAGCTATTAGATAGTTGTGATTCCCTATCTCTTCCCTGGTGCAAATGAGTATCATTCAGTACCTCGTTAACATTAGAAGCATTTTCACCTTTGATTGAAAAACCCTTATTGGACAAATTTCTGCTAAGCTCCTGATTCGCATTTGAATAATTCCTCGTTCCACTCCAAGAATCATTTGAAATAGAAACACTTCTAGGAGAAGCAATATCTCTCCCCCTCCTTCCAAAGGAAGTAGACCCTCTAGGTCTCATGAAGTTTTCTGCAGACGTAGAAAAAAAAAGGAGTTTTCAAGCCCAAACTTAATTTTATTTGGTGAATTCTACAAGTTCAAACTGTTCTAACAACTACCTCGTCTTTTATCGTCCATTTCATCTTCGTCTTCTTCAGATTCATAACTGGGATCCATGTTTGGATCCACGTGTATCTCTGGAATTTCCTCTAACCTACGTTGACGTTCTTCAGGTGTCTTCAAAAGCTGCAGTTTCTCTACACATTCTCTAAGCGTGAGAGCATTAGGTCAAGGATCAAGCCAAAATTAAACTATTTTGTCAATTTAACATAATTACAAAAAAAAAATGTTTGCTGCAAATAATATGATAACTATATTATAAACTAGTAGGGGCACCAAATATTACCTGTAGGACAAAAAATTTAAAATGATTATTATCCATTTAAATCCAAAGACTGGACCAAGATAGCATAAAAAGACAATGAAAAATCCTTACGTGGAAATTGTTAAATATCACCACATCGAACACAAAAATTGCAAGAGAATTCTTTCAAAGCATTTATCCAACCAACCATCCATTTAACTGAATAAAGCCAGACAAGTTTTTAGACTTCATATACAATAGACAAATCAACTTTAATTTATTTATTTTGCGTACGTTTCACCAGGAAGTTAAGCTCCTCAAGCCAGTACAGAGCAGTTAATAATTTATAATTTACGGATGAACTTTACTAAGAATTTATGAATTATCCATTCCAAATTTATATGGAGCTGTAGCAACAACAAATTTATAGAAGGGACATACAAAAACAATCCACAGATTTCTATCTCTACATCCTGTTAATGCCATGGATGGGTGTTATAAACAAGACTGAAAGTCGAACGTTAAATTGGAGGAAAGGAAATCAAGCAATGACACTAGAAGTCAAAATACGTCAAGGAAACGAAAAGCAACAAGGACAAAATACGGCCAGATATATCATTATACGTATTTGAAAATTAGATAAAAGAAAAGGATATTCTTTTCGGCGTCCTTTCTCACTGGCTCTATCACGGAGATGACTCAGCCGCACTATCTCAGTTTCTAGCCACTGTATTACAAATATAACCAGTTGAAATAGATTACAAATACCAGTAAATATATTTCAAAATTCACAGATAAGAGGGTGAGTAAAAGACAGTATATCATTAAGAAATGAAATGCAGATGCAAATTGGAGGATGTAACCAGAGACAGATCAGATGATTTTCTCAACAGTCTTGTTAAACAGGAATTGAGTTCTCATTAATTTAATGACAGTTAGCATATTCACAGAAGAAAACTATACATCGATAAAACTGAATTTGTTAAATTGACAATCATTCTCTTGAATACATCAAACAAATCATGGTATAAACGACACACTGAGAAATTAGAAATTTTAGAAAAGATGCGTAAGAAAACACATCACAGGTCCAAATAAAGTGTACAGAAAGCAACTTACATCTTTTACTCTAACTGCCTGAAGCACCAGTGCTTTGTCCTGTATGTCACCCTAGAAGAATAAATTTTAGTCATCAGAACAAAGTATAACATCTGATACCTGAAAGTGAGTGTATTGAACATAAAATTACCACAGTTAGCCGATTTATGAGACCACACTTAATGCTTTGGCGGAGACGTTTGCATTCATCCTAACAGAAAACCAATCAATGTCTTAAAGAAGGAAATACATTAATTAATCTATGCGAAAGTTTAATTTGTTCAGATTATCAATTCTGAGAGAATCTAAAATACACAAATAATTAATTCCCACCATCATATGGTTAAGATTCTACTACCAAATTAGTCATCCAAAGATTCGTTTATCACTTTCACCTCATTAGTCACCTACAGATTTTGTCAGCAAATTAGTCCCCAAAAATCTAAAGCATCAACACATTCATCACTATGAAGGATTGAAGTGGTGGATACCAAAGGAGAAATCAAGTGTTTTCAAGGGACTAACTTGGTGTAGGTTTCTATTGCAAAAAAGTACTATGGCACACTCATTTTGAGACCCAATTTAAAGACTGACTCCATGGTTAAAAAGAATGGCTGTAATATTGTCCCTGTAGCCTACTTTTGACCAATTGAAGCAACCAGCAAGTATAGTTCATTATCAAATAGAATGTCACCCTTCATTCAATTAGATTGTTCTAGAGTTTGGGGGTCCATATGACCATTATCATGCCATGTTTTAAAGTGAGTAAGATACTACTTTTAAAGTAAATTATTTTAATTAAGCATAACAGAATATCTTAAAAAAAAAAATGGAAAGATAAAACTGCTGTTATTGAATCACCTCTGTGAACTCCTGATTTGAGATAATATCAATAGATACAATCTCTGTCTTGTTTAAATTTAAGATTTCTAGCAACGTATCTGTCATCCTTTTACCAACTTTATATGGCTCTGCTGCTTTGCATGTACCTGACCGCGTAGATAATTAAAAAAAAATTAAGTTTATTCTATATTGCACATATCAATTGCAATAATGTTATCTAGATATTTACCTACAACCTGAACCAGCCTATATAAGTCTTGCTTCTGACCACTGCCAGAAATTCTTATTCTCACAAAAGAACCAACAACTTTATCGTGAAACTTCTCTGTATCTTCAAGTAGATCTTCAACCAGATTTCGTCGGAGATAAATTAAATTAATATTATGGTTATCAATAGCTGCATAATCATCAACATTAGTTTGAAGTCCTCTGTCATCACCCTTTTTGCGATTTTTACGCTTCTTATCTTTACCAGCTTTCATATATGAATTGGGATTCCCATCTCCTTCCAAATGACTAATTTCAGTGTCAACAACACTTCCCTGCAGATCTTCGGCCTGAGAATCCTCTTTCAGAAGGAAATGGGACTCAAGAAGCTTTAACATCTCGAAATGTCCCACTCTTGGTTTACCAAAAAGATTTTGAAGTCTTGCATCACATATAATCTGACTTTTTCGGCGAGGATCTCGAAGCTTATTTCTTTTAATATACTCAAGCAAAAGAGCCTGCACATCAAACTGAGATAAAACAGATTTGTCTCCATTTCTCATGTGCATAACAAACTCCAGAAGCTCTTTTGAAGCCCACTCAAAGCTGTCATCTCCTGATGGCCCATCAGCACCGGACACTGTCACGGCACCATTCGAATTTCCTTCTTTGGAACGGGGCCTACCCCGTTTCTTTGCCTTTCTTCTTTTAGGGCGATTCGAATCATTTTCATAGGAGCTATCAGAATCTGATCCTCTATCATTAGTGGCATCAAAAAGTTCATCCGGTGATTCCTCCTTAGAATGAAGCATATCAGATCCCTTCCAAGGGTTTTTAGCTTGAGTGATTTCATCAAATGTTAGAGATAGTTTTTCTTTTAGATCTATGTAGTAGTCCTTGAAGAGATACTCCCAGCTGTTTTTGTCATCAAAATCTACTTGTCCCTGCACCAAGCATGAAAAGTAATTATTACTATAAAAAGGTAGATGTCCGGTTTAAAATCCTTATAATATATCTATATTTTATGTATAAAATATACTACTCATCAGTGACACGTTAAACTCTAACTGAATCAGGGGAGCCACAGTTACATATCAAACTCTAACTGAGTTAGGGTAGCCACTAGCAGACCTTGCGTATATAAACATCCAGTTGGTAAAAGGAACTACTTTACAATGACTACACCAGACATTACTTTTGCTCCTTCCAATTGACTTATGGGGATGTTGTTAGGTACAATAAGACTGCATCAGGTGAAGGGCTACAGGCTATACTGAATGAAGATGACAGTTATTGTGAACTTGTTGAAAGAAACTTGGTGTCATGGAAAATCAGAAGAGCAAAAAGTTGTTGAAAGATTCAAAGCAAAGGCCATGTACCACACCACGGAAGAATCAACCACTGAACATCAACATATGTGGAAAAAGTCGTTGTTTTAGGAGCTTCAAGACAACCAAAGTCTTTCCTGAGATAATCACAACTATAGAGATTGACAGTCATTTTGTGAAATGAAAGGTTCATTCAACTGAAAAGAACAGCCTTGCCTTTGTCGACTCCAACAACCAGTTAACTAAAAGATATATTCATTAAATCCCCCTTAAATGACTTCAAGTTATTTCATTCATAAATAAGTTTGCAAATTTGGTACATATAGGCTCCTAAATAGCGAGGAATGTTAGGGTTTAACACATACGTCTTAAACTCTTATACTTAAACTCTTATACTTCATGCGTACATTGTATTATTTCTCAAAATTATTCGGTATTGTAATCTATATTGTAACATAAATAGGAAACCGCCAACAATTAGAGTAAACAGTCACATTTTAATACGATTAGAAAAAGATCTTTTTGAACCAAGCAATTTTCAACCATGTATCAATATTTAAATTCTATATTATGGATCTCCAATCCCCCAATAAAACGGAAAAAGTAAGATCTCCGCATCCATCTGTTTTTAACCACCATAGTCATCAATATTAGATAGAAGCCAGCACCAAAAATGCTATAACTGGATACCAGATATTCGAATTACCATAATTCTGAAGACTATAGATACAAGTTAAATTAATATTACACATAAATGTTCAGAAATATAAAAAGAGACTTAAATATGTATTTTGTTCCTAAAAGTTATTGAGTTTAGATTTTGCTCCCTAAAAAGTTTACATTCCTATAAAATTTGAAATCACTCCTTTTAGTTCGTATAAAATGTGTGAATTTTAGTTTTAGCACCAGAAAAAAAAAATCTTCGATTTTCATCCCACCAAACTTATCAATAACTGTTTTCAGTTCATAATATTCATTTTAAGATAGATGAGACATTTATTTCACGAACTTTTAAGAGTTTTTTAGATGACAGATGTCGACACTATATTACAACACTAGCATTTGTGACTTGGAAGATGATTCATCTTTTTGTTCAAGACATAAGTAGTTAGTTAGTGCCATATAACAGTGTGAATCAAACGTAATTTTCAATTTTGAATGGATCAATACCAGAACTCACTCATTTTTTTCAGGAAGTAAAACTATATTTAAGCCTATTGGAAAAATAAGGAAAGTGAAAGATGTATTTATAATTAACAATTAGAATTCACGTTCTTAAACAAAACATACATGTGAATAATAAAAAAAATATATGGGTTTGATTACTCATTTGATCACTTCAATTACAAAATTTTTTCCTCCTCAGTACCCATACTTAACATCTTTTTTTAGTCTCTATACATATCATCTGTAATCCCTTATAGGCCTTAGACATATCATTTTAATCTCACACGAGGACTAAACGGATTAAAAATTATAAGCAGGGACAAAAAAAAGGATGTTTTGTAACTATAGGGACTAAATAAGTAATTAAAACAATTAAACAATCGTAAGCCTCCAAGTGGATGAAACTAAGACAACTTCAAGTGTTACAAATTAAGTCGTACAAAAAAAGGACAATCACAATAGAAGGGGGCCATCAGTTGAACAGAATGAGGACTTGGATACACAAAAGAAACAGAAGGATGAGTGATATAACAGAGGCAGAGCAAATCCATGAACCTGTCCTAGACTTCTGTGAGAACTCGAGAGAAAAGAATAGAGAATGAGTTACCAATTGACAGAACAGAAGTGGGAAAATATAGAGGCGGGTATGCCAAGGCTTTGCAAAAGTTGCGGAGCTTGGGTGGCAAAAAAACAGTGAGCATTTGGGTATTAGTAGGTTTGTGTTAAAACAGGAAGGAGAGCATTGCATATAGCAACCTGATTGGTTAGGAATTAAGAAGTTTGAATGATAAAACATACTTTATGAAGCAATTTTGGCCACAGCTAAGGAGAATTTGATAGGTTAGTAAAACATCGCTTTGGAAAAGGTGTCTAAAACCCATCATGGTTGCACAACTATAGCACATAAAATGCTGCAATTTTGGCCATGATTGCTGCTGTGATAGCCTTTACTGAAATCCACTCCATTATGTGAGCCTTGTATTGCACAATATTGCCATGTTAATATGCAAGTACAGGAATGTGCGAAAATTCTAAAGTGTAACCCAAGATAAAACCAGGGAGAGAAGTTAGCAACAGTAGGAGTAAATACTAAAATAACAGACAATACCACTTTGAAACTGCATGAAGCATGGCACAAAGATAAAAACTTGTCATATTTTCAAATAACAAGAAAGAGAGGTAGGAAGGGATGTTGTACCACATTGCTTCCCTGCACATTCTGTTCAATCAACATTACAGTTCTCATGCATGTCTCACAAAATCCCTTGTTTCCCCTGACACATAAGATAACAGCGTCTTTGATGCATCCCTTGCACAGAGAAAAAGTACATGTATAGCACATATAGTTTGCATTCTTCTCACAGTTGCTGCAAAGATGCCAACCTGGGGTCATGTGAAGATCAAACATTTGCGAAGTCAGATACAGTAAAGCAATGTATTGCAAAGATGATTTGCAAGTCTGATACCCTAGGATTCAAAATAAGTTCAATTATGCTTAGAAAAAAACATACAAAATTTAATATCAATAACTGTTCCTGCCAAACAAGGTTGTCAAAACAAATAATAAAAAAGGGGAGAAGCGTGACCATTCATTAAAGTGCATTGAAGTTTAACAATTACACTCCAAAGATAAAGTGTACTGATGAGAGAAATTTGCCACAGAATTGATCATAATTTAGTGATTTAGAATCTTTCTAACTTGTCCAATCAAATACAAAAAGAAATAGAATTAGCATAGCACAATAACAGAAACCGTCTTAAAGAATTGATAGTGATACTAGTAATACACCTTGCAACCCAAATAGCAAATATCAATAACCAAGACATGAGGAATTCATGCAAATTTGATCCCATGCCGCCCTTAAAATAATCCATGTAACGAAACAAATTCTAAAATGAGAACTGTTTGGACATTTACCTAAGGACATCTAGGACTCAAAAACCGTGTATAAACAAACATAAACAGTATGGATTGTTTCATGAATTGTACTTGGTTGATCAACAAAATGAGTTCAGAAACGGATTTGTGGTCGGTTGATCATGTGAAAATAAAACTAATAGACACTCGAGTGCAAAAAGTGTGTCAAATGGAAGATAGTTTAACAAAAAAAGGGTAGAGGAAAACCTTAAAATCATTAAAAGAAACCATTAATGGATCCCAGATTTTATAGAAAAAATGTTATTTGATAGAGTGCAATGGAACTAACTGAGTTCATATAGATAATAACACCTAGTGGGAGAAGGTTACTCCACAAAAAAAACCTTCTATCTTATTGAGATCATGCTCAGCTCAAAAAAAGGACACTGTTTCATACTTTTTGTGGAATATTTTACCTAACAACTATGTTCCAGGTGTAAAATGGATTTTGAACCCTATGTCATGGCAAGGCCGCTGTGGCACGAAAAAAGATGGTATCAGAAACTCCTCCAATCTTTGAATCCTATGGCAGCTCCGCTTTGCTACCCACTATACAACACTATTGACTACTGTGTAGCAGGCACTGGTACCCTAAAAGCCTAGCCAAAATTGCAGTTGTGAGCTATGTTTTTAAAACCTCAAATTTAATTTATATATAGTACCGATGCAAAACATATTTTACACATGCATCCAACAATATTTGACAGTTTGACGATATGATTTTATTCATTAATGTGATGGCGATAAAGTAAATTCCTATTGGGTGTTTTAGGCCAACAGTATATAGAAAATAATTCATCTTAAAATCTTCAAAGTAACTTCACAGCTTCAAATCTTACGTATCACCTACATGACACCAACAAATATTCAAACTCCAAGCCAGCTGTAAGTTTGATCTCTCCAACCCTTAAAAGATTTCAAAGAATGACAAGGCTACAACACAATTAGCACATGACAGCGAACATCGAACTGACTGACCGTAGAAAAAAGAGAAATTGAACAACCACAACTACAACGCTGAGACAATACAGAATAAGGTATGAAACATACCGCAATTCCACTTTCCCTTTGCTCGAAAGAATGCCTCATCACGATTAACGCAGGAAGGATGGTAAGCCTTGGGACATCCCCTGTTGAACATCAAAGAGATGGCAAGGAATTTCCACAACAAACGTAAAAACAATGGATACAAGTAGAAAAATAAGAAAAATGCGGCGACAAGTACAAAACTCAGAGTCACCTGCGGTCACAGAGCACAAGGTCACCTCCATCAAAGCAAATGAAACAAACATCCTCTTCCGTCTTTTTCCTGGACGCAACTCTCCCTGTAGTCTTAGCATTCTTCCCAGCCCCACGCTTCCTCTTCCCACTACTCACACTCTTCTCCTCCTTCTCCTCTGTATCTTCTGTTTTTGCCATTCCAGCATCAGCATCTTCTTCTCCCTGTTGCTGTTCTTCTTCTTCTTCTTCCTCCTCCTCCTCCTCTTCACCTTGTTGCTGTTCATCTTCTTCCTCATCCACTCCGTGCTGTTGTTTTTCTTCCTCCTCCCCCTCCTCCCCATCCTCCTCCTCCTCCTCCTCTCCTTGTTGCTGTTCGTCTTCTTCGTCTTCCATCAAAGCGTCTTCGTTTGCGTCATCGTCCCCAATTTCGTCCTCTTCCGCATCAATTGCCAAATTCGCTTCCTCTTCGACGTTCTCCATCTCCAACGCCACGTCGTCCACATCGGTGACCTCATTCCCCTTCTCCTCAATTACCTCGTCCATCACTTGCGCTCCGACGCCCTCGTCGGACTCAACCGCCGCCTCCATCGTCGCATCTGGTTCAACAGCGGCGACCTCATGCACGGCGGCGGCGGCGCTCAGCTCCCCCACGGTATCGGGCTCAGGGACTTCCGCGGCGGCGTAGGGGATATCTTGCATGTCGGTGTGGCATTGTGCATCAGAGTGTGATTGGAGTGAAGCTTCGTCATCTTCGGCGTCCATGGAGAACAGAATAGGGATTCCAGGAACAGCAATTTGAATGTTTAATTTATGAGTAAATTAAATAAAATTGAGAAAAATGAAGAGATTTAGGGTGCGTGGAGAGGGTATATAGAAGAAGGTAACAGAAAGGGAATGAGAATGGGATGGAGAAGGGTGCGAATGCAAAGCGAAGTGGTTCTGTGTCGTGTGTTTCCCAAAGACCAAACTATCCTTCATTCCTGCTCAGAATCACCATCTTCCTGCGCCGTGCCCTAGCAATCACAATACCAATAAGTCCACCACCTTCGGCCCGATAACTTGGCCTCAGCTTGCTTTTTGCTACCGTTTCTCAAAACACTTTTTCCTTTCGTTTTCTATTCGCACCTTCCTACCATGTGTTTATACAAATATTTTCTCAGAAAGATATTTATTCAAGTTTTCCTTAGTTAACTTCTTCAATATATTTTTAAAATCACTTAATGAAATGTTCAGTAGCTTTTTTTTTATTTTCAAATGTTTTCCTTACTATATGTTTGAATCTTTAATATTACTTTAGATTATTTTGAATTAAATTTTTGTTTATTATACAATTCTTCCTTTTAATGAAATATTATATCTAAATACAAAATCTAATTTAATTTTAACAAATACATCATTAATATGCTACTCTGTTCACATTTCTTGAGTGACTTGAAGATAAGCTGCTCCTCGTGATAACCGAAATAACATTTTAATTACGCTTTGACTATTGTGAAAATTAGTTACATTGCTTTTCGTAATTTATCCAATAATGGTACAAAGATCATAAATACCAGTCTACGACATATGACAAAGAGATGATTAAATGTAATCAATATTTATTTTATAATGAGAATACTTCTTTTACACAATTTTTTTTATTTATCATTTATGATATAATTATTAAATAAATTAAAAAAATATCAATATATATAAAGAGAATATCTATTTTTGTTATTTTTGTGTACACATTTTAATTTTGTTTTGTTTTTTATTATATAATTATTTACATATTGTAGAGATAAACATAATTTATTTAGTTGTCCCGCACAAAAATATGGAATTGTGAACCTATATAATTAGAAATATAAAATAATTATAACAAATAAAAATTTAAAAGAAATTATAAAAAATGTTGGTAGATTCAGTGGATTAACTCACCTTTAACCTGGCTTGAACCCGTTTAATCTGTGGATTAAGTAAGTCAAGTTCAGTTCAATTCATTTTTTAAAAAATTAATTTTTTTCTCGACCTAACCCAGCTCAAACTCGTAATGAGCATAATTAGCTCATAAGTTGAAACCTATTTGAGATCTCTAACTACAATATTAAAACCTTTAGTAAACTAAAAATTAGTCCATCCAAATTGAACAAAAAATTAGTTTAGATCATCTGACTTATTTCTAAGCTGCATTATTTTTTTTACCGCACTAACAAAAAATTAGTATTTAAACTAAAATAATAGTTATTGTACATAGCATGGTGATTTTTTAAAAGGTTGACTAAGTTATAGGTGATTATCTTATTTATGAATATATTAAATATTTTACTTCATTTTAACTAAAGTTTGATTTTTTTTAATTAGCATTTATATCGATACTAAATTAATTATGTTCATAATTACTAACAAGCACTAAAAAGAAGACCATTAAATTGTCAAATATTTAAACCTAACAATAATTTAATTTGAAAGGGAGCAACACAGGATAGTGTTTATAAGACTTGTATATTCTTTGTGAGTTTAATTATATTAATTAATACCTTTTTTTAGTTATACTAATTATTGTCGGTATCAAAAAAATTCAAAAATACCAAACATTTAAAACCAGGACAAAATATAACTTTGTAATGAGTAGGACATAATAAAAATATATTCAAACTTCAATAATATCATACGTTTCACTGCATACTAGACTTTCATTTTTACTTTTTTCATAAAACAAATAAAAAGTTTAGTTGAAAAGGTTAAAGAATCCAATAAATCCATAACATCTATTACCCATATTCATATAATATATTAATAATGAGGTTTAAGAACAAACCTTCATATTACTATAACATATACATTAACATTCATGATTAACAACTGAATTATAGTAAATTTGCTTGATTTGAAGATCTAATATGGCTAAATTTCACAGAACCAAAATTACAAAAAAAAAATGTTATTAATTTTTACATTATGTTTGTAATTAATTAATGAATACTAGACTTTAAAATATTATCATACTAAAATCAAATTTTGAAAGCTTCAATTGCCCTTTTGCCTTGCTGATAATACTGGAGATATATCTCAACATAATTTTTCACTGGTTTATATAACGCTGTTCTTGACTCCTTCACGAGCTTATCCACTGGTTTAATCTCTTTCTCTGAGTCTGGAACCAAGAACATTGCCACTGTCAGCCTTTCCTTTTCTGCATTTACCACTGCCCTGTGTATTGGACTCCGGAAGATTCCATTGCTCATTATCTGGTATCATCATCACAACTTTGTATTCATCACATGAATCTAAGTACAACACCACATTTATATAAACTTTTGATTAACTTAAACTGTTGATTCTATATTATTTTAGACATGTGAGCTTACTGTAATTTATTTTTCATTTTTCGTAAGTTGACATCGAGATGAACGGATGGTCAGAGGTTCTCGATAGGTAATATGATAGGTCCAACAAATAATAAATCTCTTTAAAATAGTTTTTGGATGACTCTGATAGGATTGGGTAATTTGTGCGTTTGCTGCCTTTTTTGGACGTGGTAGTCGTTTCTCAGACTCCTTCTTCGAAATCGAATCCTAATTCTCCTTCACTTGTCACCACCATGGTAGGTCACTATCCTACCATGTAGATAGGATAGAAATTTGAATGATGTGTCACTGGCACAAAAACCGTATGATCCAAATTAACTTGTAAGGTGAGATTTGCAACTTATTATATACGGTGTATTTGTCTTAGTTGATGTAAAAACTTAAACAACAAGACTTAAGAAATCTAGTTATTACCTCTATCTGATCACCGACATTAATGACAAGAGCATCAGGGATGATTGGAACTTTAAACCACTTATGATCTTTGAGGACTTGGAAGCCTTCTACTTCTTTGTCTTGCAACAGAAATGTTATGGTGGATCCATCTGCATGAGTCTTCAAACCGAGAACATGATCAGGCAATGGACATGGAGGGTAGTGGTTCAATCTCAGAAAAGTATCTCCTCTCTCTCCACATTCATTGAGGAAGCAATCTTCTTCCAAGTTCAGTGACTTTGCCATGGCTTTAAGAATTACTTCACTTAGCAGCTTTATGCTTTCAGTATAATGTACAACAGTACTCCTGCATTATGCAAATACGCAATCCAAATAATTGTGTCACTACCAAAAGAGAAATTAAGTAAACTCCTATGCTTGCTTCAACTTTAAATATAGTCTAATTTTTAACAATCTTCCTTTATAAAACTCTATCATCTCATTAGAAATAAGACAAATTTAAAATACGTAAATGAGTCCAAATAACTTACGAGTTGGTTTTGTAAATTTGAATTAAGTTTAAAAGTTCATCTTTTAAGATAGTATATATCAAAACCATTTAATGTTCATTTTAACAAGATTTGTTGTGAAATTTATCGTGTCACCTGCTATTGGACAAACAGTACAACTAAGACAAACAACGATGGGTTTTCTGCCTCAACAAAGATGGAGCGAAAGAAGTTTTGAGAATTCAAGAGAAGATCACGATGAGACGAGCTGTTTCTAATTAATGATAGATGTCAAGTAAAAATGTAGTCATATATGCAGCTGAAGGAGGTATTATAACATACCGTTAGACTTTTGAACCTTGTTCTTACATAATTCGATCAATTATATCATACACTAATCATCCATTTTTCATTGTTCAAAACTCTTGACAACATGACAAGATATATGTATCTTGGTGCAAGAGGAGATCGTTGGAGATCCCAGACCGATTAGAAATCAGTTGAGAGTTACAAAGGCTAGAAGTTGAATACCTGAAATCATGGGGTTTTTTAGGCCAAAATTTGAATTTCCTCTGTTCTTCAGGCAGCACCTTTAGGTATATTCTGTCAGTCCAATCAAGCCTTTGATTTGCCGAATATATTATATCATTGCCATACCCTTCAGCATCTTTCGGTTCCCTAGCACATTTTTGCTTTTCTTCCTCCGGAAGTTGAAAGAATTGTTTTGAAACTTCTCTCACTTTATCCAGAAACGAGCTTTCCATTCCATGGTTTATGACCTGAGAATCCCACACAAAATAATTGTACCAAAAATTTATCATTACCAACTTCAACATTCATTCTAATATATATTTCTTTGGTAATAAAATCTCCAACATTATTTTTCCAATTTGTATCTGCAGGTTCTCTAAATTCAGTGTGTTATGACATGAAGTAATTAAAAGGGATACCTGAAAGCAGCCCCATGAATGAAGCGCATGGCGGAGTTTAGCAAGTTCTTGTTGTGCTGTAGATGGGGATGAGAGAAGAAGAAGATCAAGCACGGGAACATGTTCATCATCTTGTGATGGAACAAGAGCATCGCGAAATCCAGCACCACCTTCCTCGTACATGTAATTTTTTAGCAGATTTTGAGGATTCAACAGCAGTTCTAGGACGGGTTTGCCAATTATCGCTACCACACCGGATTCTGCCATAACATCTGCAAAGTGTTGTAGGAATGAAAAGGTCAACGGGATGAACTTGCCTAAAGAAGCATGGTTTTATGTTTTTGTATGTTTTTTTTTATTGCACCTTCAATTACTAATGGGAAAATGAAAAATGATTTTTTAACGGGTAAATCTTAACAACTTGAGGTGGAGGTGTAATTTCTTAAGTAGTTTTTATTTTTTTATTCAAAAGATGTCAATTTAATTATAAAAAAAATTTGTCAAAATTTATTTATTTAAATATCATTGTCCTAAAGATGCATAGTCAAGAGTCATGTCGTTTTATTTTCATTAATTCTTCTTTTTTAAATCAAGTAATGATTCTTTTAACACCAATTTTTGGCTTTTGGTTTCAACATACATCAATTAAATAAAAAAGGAAATGTTTTATTTTATGGTATAAATATCACGTTGATTAATGTATATATGTTTATATTATTATATCTACCAATTAATATGTTGAATTAAATGAAAGTTTAAAAAGAAACACATTTGTTATTGATTCCTACTAAAAGGATGCGCTAGATTTACCAAAAGTTAACCTTTGTCAGAAATATCATATATTCACTATTAGATTTGTATTGCTTAATTACAAAAATTTCTTTTTCGGTTCTTATTTATTTAAAACATCTATTTTAATCTCTACACGTTTTTTTTTTAATTTATTAGGTTATGATTATTGATTATACTTATAAAGAAAATTGTAAAATATATTATTTATAAAAATAAGATATGTGAACAGATATTAAAACTATATGCATTAAGAAAAAATATGTTTTCCTTATCTATTAAGAAGTAAACTATGTTTTTATACCGATAAAGACTAAGTAAATATTTAATTTAGTTCTTATTACACCAAGTGAAAAATCCTAATGTTTTTAACAAGTGAAAACACATTCTTTTACGTAGATTTATTTTTTATTATATTAAAATAACATGATAAAAAATGAAAAGTAAAAAATAGCCAATTGTGTATTTATTTCTTTTAGTTGAGGAAATATATAATCATTTTTGCATTAAAAAATTGCAAGATTATATATTTTATCAGATAACAAAACTTGTACTAACAACTAAACAAGAATGCAGTTTATAACAGGGATCATAACTTGAAATTTGGCTGCATCTTTGTTCTGTTTTATTCAACCAAATCATGAGAAACATTGGGCTTAATCAAAATTAACTAAATCTTCGAAGCTTCCATTGGTCTCTTCCCTTGCTGGTAATATTGGAAATAGATTTCAACATAATTTTTGACAGGTCTGTATAATATTGGCCTTGACTCGTCCACAAGCTTATCCAACGGTTTAATCACTTTTTCTGGATCCGGGATGCAGAACATTGCTGCCGTTAGCCTTTCCTTCTCTTTATTTATCACTACCCTGTGCACAGGACTCCGGAAAATTCCATTGCTCAATATCTGTTGTTAGTCACATTCAAAACAATTCTCACTCAATCCTTCCTTTCTCACATCTTAGCATAAACAAGCTTGTCTGTTGTATCAATTCAAATCTATTGACAGGTTTGCTCTTTGCAAGAATTAAATGATGAAAGTTAAACGGAAGGATTAAATATATTTATAAGTCTTTACATTGAAATTGGAATTCGTCTCTGTGTCAAACTTTCATATATTTTGGTCCTCAAACTTTAAAAATGAATGATAATAGTCTTTTTGATCCTTAATTTTTTTTTACATGTCAAACACGTTTCAGATTGGGGTTTGAACTTTTTATACCATTCGACACCTTCCAGCTCAAATGTTAGTCTGAAACACCATTTAACAAATCCAAAACAACATAATGTTATTGGGTTAAAAAGATTATACTTATTCATTTTTAATATCTAGGATCAAGATGTATCAAAATTAGAGATTAAATACATATTTAACCAATGATAATCACAAAAGTCTAAGTAGAATAAGAAACTTAAGTTATTACGTACCTCTATTTGATCACCAACATTAATCAAGAGAGCATCAGGGATGATTGGAACTTTAAACCACTGATCATCTTTGAGGACTTGAAGACCTTCTACTTCTTTATCTTGCAACAGAAAAGTAATGGTGGATCCATCTGCATGTGGCTTCGTGCCGAGAACATGATCAGGCATTGGACATGGAGGGTAATAGTTGAACCTCAGAAACATATTAGATCTCTCTCCAATTTCATTTAGGAAGCAATTTTCTTCCAAATTCAATGACTTAGCCATGGCCTTAAGGATTACTTCACTTAGCAGCCTCAGGCTTTCGGTATATCGTACGACAGTACTCCTGCATTGAGACACCCAGTGTGATTAATAGGAGAGAATGTTTAATTTAATCAGATAAACTTACTATTTAATTTTAGGGTTAAATATGTTTTTGGTCCCACAAGTTTTAATGAATTTTAGAATTAGTCTCTCTTCGAAACTTGATACCAATTTAATCCTTCATCTTTAGAAATATGTGGATTTAATCATTCTTATCAAATTTTGTTAAGTTTATTTGACATTGTAAATGCATTTTATGATAATATTTAAGTTAACATCGAAGCGAAAGTGTGTCAAATGGTGTAAACAATTCAAATACTATCATGAAATGTACTTGAAACATCAAATAAACTTAATAAAAATTGATAATAAAGACTAAATCCACACATTTCTAAAGATAAAGGACTAAATTGGTATCGAAGATGGACTAATTCTAAAATTCATTAATATTTGAGGGACAAAAAACATATTTAACCCTTAATTTTATGAAAATAAAATGAAAGAATGATGCTTATCATAAGTTAAAACCAATTCATACATACATTTTTTTTTTAATATAAATAAGAATGTATACCTGAAATCATTAGGGCTTTGAGGCCAAAATTTGAACTGCCTCTGATCTTCGGGTAGAACCTTTAGGTATACTCTGTCAGTCCAATCAAGCCTTTGCTTTTTTGAATATATTGTATCATTGCCATATCCTTCGATATCGTTTGGTTCCCTTGCACATTTTTTCTTTTCTTCTTTTGGAAGTTGAAAGAACTGCATTGAAACTTCTCTCACCTTGTCCAGAAACGTGCTTTCCATTCCATGGTTTATTGCCTGAATCCCACAAAATAATCGAGAATAACAGAAAATAATGTCATCCCTAACTTCATTTGTCTACTCTAATATTTTCTTTGACATTGCATGATTTTACAAACTCATGAAGAAATCAACTCAAACTAAATTTAGCAATAACCTGAAATTACCAAACTTTTACTCCCCAATACACTTCACCATAAAACGAACATTTCTTGTAATTTTGTAGCTTTAAATAAAAATTATTCAATAAATCGTTAAAAAAATGGGTATCTAAGTTTAATTAGTTATACTCTGTTTCTTTCTTCTGGAGTGTTGTGATGATTGAAGGAGATTGTGTTTAGATTATTAGAAAAGGGTACCTGAAAACAGCCCCATGAATGAAGTGCGTTATGGAGTTTGACAAGTTCTTGTTGTGCTGTGGATGGAGATGAGAGGCGATGGAGATCGATCACAGGAATATCATCATCCTGTGATGGCAAAAGAGCATCTCGAAATCCAGAACCACCTTCCTCGTAAATGTAATTTTTTGGAACATTTTCACGATTCAACACCAATTCTTGAACGGGTGTACCAGCTATCTCTACCACACCCGATTCGGCCATAACTGGTAATGTTCTGCGGATAGAAAGGTTAACGCAATGAACTTGGGAATGACTCGATTTTATGATGTCTTCGGCCGTCGCTATTGACCCTCGCGAAGCTTCGTTAATATATCCCTATTTTTTCAAATAACGACATGTATCGTTTGTGTCAATCAAAATAAAAAGGAAGAATATCAAGATTTTCTTATATTCTGAAAAAGAAAAAAAATTAAAATTAATCTTTATTTGTAAAAAATAATTCAAAAGCTAATGATTTTTTTCCAATACACATCAATCGGTTAAAAAGTAAAACCTAACCAGAAAATGATTCAAAAGCTATCCCTTGTAACCAACATTAACTGAAAAAAAAAAAAGGGACTGATTTGTGTCCTTAAAGTAGTTTAGATGTACAAGTTACGTCGTTTTGTTTAATATCTAATTTCATGCACCAGAACTTCAGGGATTGATAAGTGACGCGTGGTTATTTATTGTTAGAACCTCTTTAGCAATTTATGGAACAATTTATAGTTGTAAAATCTACTGGTAAATCACTCGGATAATTTAAAATCAGAATAGTTATCACCACTAAGTCCAAAGTTTAAAACCACGTCCAATAAAGGCCTCGTGCAATCTAGAAATATATATAATGTCAAAAGACAAAATGTCTAAAGGAAATTAAAAATTTATTTCATTATTACATCAAATTGAAAAGTAAAAACAACTATTTCATTTTATATTGTTTTATAGTGAAACTTATTGTATGACATTAATTAATCCAAACATAGCAGCAGTACTCATTGCTTATGCTAATTTATAAAAATTATAAATCTAATGGCAATAAATAAATATAAGCACCGATTAAATACATGTAAAACCAATAAAAGGTAACGTCATCAGGTAGGTAACTCTGAATGCATACAATAACAGGTCTTACCAGGAGTAGCAAATTCTTATTCCTAGCACAAGCACGATATCATAAACTATAAATGGCCGATAAATTGGCATCATTGTCATGTCTCTCTAGCAAGTTAAAAATAATAAAAAGCCAAACACATACTCTACCAGGACTAATGAATCTGTCTTTGGCGAGAAAAACATAGAAAAAACATCCATATTACTGAACGCATATAAATTTCCATCCATCAATACCTCCTGGGGTAGCGATCCATAAACCGACCTGAAGGGCACTCGTATGCCAGGTGACCACGACCTCCACAATTGTGGCAAATCATCAAGGGGCCCATGCAATCCCTACTCATGTGACCTAATTGCTGGCAGTTCCTGCAAATAACATCTCGGTAACCACCCCCACCCCCACCACCACGAGCTGCACCGCCTCCGGCACCACCACTGCGATCTCCAATCACATTGGCTTTTGGACACTGTCTAGCCACATGCCCAGAAACATTGCACAAGTTACAAATAGGATCGTTAGGACAATCACGTGCCAAGTGGCCTGTCTTCCTACAGTTGTTGCATGCCTTCTCATTCGTACATTCAGCTGCTATGTGGCCCTGCTTATAACAGTTGTTGCACAACCTTAAATCTCCTGGAGGCATTGGAGGAGCGGTGCATTCCCTAGCACGGTGTCCAGCTTTACCACAGGTATGGCAAATTCCCTCATTTGGACAATTACTGGCCATGTGGCCAGGTTCTTTACAGTTCCAGCAGAGTGACTTTGTGGTACATTCAGAAGCAATGTGCCTGATCAAACATTTAAATCCAGAAAAGTAAGCCCCAGTCACCAGATATGGTATAATTGACAATTTGAGTTTACAAAATCCGATAGAACTAAGATAAGCAAAAGGATTACCTTTTTTTAAAAATTCGGATTTGAAAGTTGTAAAGTCAAACAACAAAAGTTTCAAAAACGTATCAAAGAGCAGGTAAAGGAAAAGAGAGTCTGGCTACATGGAGTGGCAGAAGCACCATTAGAATGACCAACAAAAAGTCATCATGGCAACACTAAGACGCTCACGCATATATCACCATCCGATGCCGGAAGCAAAATTATTTCCACCCACAGAAAACACAAAGAACATGGCACATAGTTGCAATATAAATTTGGATAGAATTAATACAATACAATAGTTTACGGATGAACACCTCGAATTAAAAGATGCCATTGTGCGATGGAACCTAACAGGTGAATTAAGGAAATAACTTTTTAAAAAAATTCAGACAACATAACAGACACTGAAAGTTCCAATGCTTCGACAATATACAGAAAAAAGATTCTTGAAATGAAGTTCAGTGTCATCCTTGGAAAGAAGATAAATGTAGAAAAAAAAGGAGAAATTGAACTTTAGGAACAAAAGTGAAACCACATTGTCCTAACGTATAAATAAAAATAAACAGAAGATGAATGATAATAGGCATAAATTGCTGAAAGTTAACCAGTCAAATTAAGAGCAAGAAGAAAACTATTACCGCCAGGTAAACAAATTTCACTGCAGAATTATCAGCATAAGAAGTGTGACTAAAGCATAATCATGTTAATTGAAATCTGAATACTCAATTTTTAAGAAACACTGAACGAATTTCATACCCAGGGAGGCCACAGTTGTGGCAGATTGCAACATTAGGGCATTCCCTTGCATAATGACCAGGCCTCTTGCAGTTCTTGCACAGATTGTCTCGGCTGACCAAAAAATCAAATTAGTGTTGCCACTGTAAGAAATGCATGCTCGTGTTTGAAATCCTAAAAGGCTGTGTAAATAACCCCTTCTTCTTGACAGTCAAAAGCCTGTCACTTAAGTTCCAAACTAATCAAAGAAGCAGCCAGAACCAGAATGCATATCACAAGAAAATAAAATAAATGGGACATAATTAGGGTTTTACAAACAGCATAATAAAGATTCAGAGCCTCTTCTACCAAAAGCATACTCCAATCTTCTTCAACTGCGAGAAATGCATGCTCATGTTTCAAATCCTAAAATGCTGTATAAATACACACCCTTCTGCTTGACAGTCAAAAGCCTATCACTTAAGTTCCAAATTAATCAAAGCAGCAGCCAGAACGAAGAATGCATACCACAAGAACAGAAAATAAATGGGATATAATTAGGGTTTTACAAAAGAATAACAAAGATTCAAAGCCTCTTCTATCAAAAGCATACTCCAATCTTCTTCGACTCCCCCTACCAATACATTTAAGCAGAAAAGCAATACAGCAAATAAATAGTTAAATTCCAAAAGAAAACCTGAAACCCCGACGTGAATCTCTCCTGTAAGGTGCATCACGGTAGGAAAATCGATCAGATCGGATCTTACGGTCCATTGGGCTCCTGCTTCTGCTCCGGCTCCTGCTGCGGCTGTCTGAACTCATTTTCACCTTTTTTCTTTCCTACCCTCAACCACAACTGATCAGCAAAACCACCTCCACCACAACCAACACCACCAGCCACCGCCTCCTTCCTGTCCATATCACAACCAACATCCAATATCATCCTTAAGCCAACTAGCCAAGGCAAACCCCCTACCTCCCCTTCAAAATATAAAAACCGCAAATTCCAACAGTATAGAACATGAAATTTTCAACATGCAATCCATCTCACATTCACATCAATCAAATACCACTGCACTCAGCACCAAAAAATTGATAGCAAGCCCCTGGTCACCATTCTTCATAATATTCACGTGCTTCTCACAAATAATATATTCCCAACATAACATCACTCTACCTTTGAAAAAACAACAGAAAGCACATCACTTCATCTTTCGGCGAAGCTGACCCAATAGAGTAGAGGGATAAGGTAAAAATTTGATTCACAAAGAAAGGCATCTGGAGGCATTGTTTTGGTTTGGTGAATGGTGAAATACTATTATCCTGTAAAGGCAATGCAGGAATAGAATAAAGAAAACGACCACTGAGAAAGAAAGGAGACTCATGGTTATAGACAGCTACATCTTGCTAACATAAAAATACGGGTGCCTTTAAAATGAAAATAAGTTCTTCAGCAGACTTCCCTACTAACAAGAACAACCATTCCCATGTTGATTAGGAGTCATATGGGACCAGGTGAACCCCATCCAACATTACACTTACAAATTATTTGCATCACCACCATATTTAAAGCGAAAAATGCACAAATCGTTCCCTAGAAGGTTCAGGTTGTCATGAACTAGCTTCCAAAAGACTTAAGGTGTTGGATAAAAGCGTGTGAATTGTTTTGATATGTCCAATATGCCCGCTAAGGCAAGAGATTCTCCATCTTGAATATGGGTAATGCTCCAGAACTCATCCAACCTTGTGCAAACCTTTGAATTTTATTTAGAAGAAAGGGGCTGCTTAGGACCACTGAGCTGACAACATGGTCATAGAGTCTCTGATACTACATCATGAATCAACAACTATAACAATAACTTAAGCTGCAATAACATAAACTAATTGTGTGGCAATAGGAAATATTCAGTTACACTGCTGGAGAAACCATTGCAACTATGGGAGTTTTTGCCTTGTTGGTGTATGTACTAGATATAAAATTGAGATGGGAATCAGTTTTTCAGAAATATTTTTATACATATCAATGGACTTGCCATAGTGTATAGGACTCATTATTTCTCACAAATTAAAATCCTCAAAATCCATAGTATTTTACAAAGGCATCCGATATTGTACATCTGGGCATGTTCAGATTTGGCACAGTGAAGGGAACAGTTGGACCACAGTATGGTGTGGCTCTATTTCCTTGTTAAATTCTCTATGTTACATGAAAGGACTGTGCAGGAAATAACAACCAAACCTCACGAAGAGACTATAAATTTCAAACTATGTTCCATATTCCATCTAAATATCTAACAAAATTATCATAATGTCATGATATTGTTTGTTAGATGTAATAATAGAGTGGGACACAAACATGCAGAGAAATGTACAGAAAGATAAAAATTCACACAACACACTATACATTTGAGTGCAAGTAACATAGGACATCTACAAATTAAATGTCCTAGGTTAGTGATTCCAAATAAAATATTATTCCAAAATCCATCAGCTCCAGAAGTAAAACATTTCCTCCCTGGAATTCCCCTTACCAGTTCCCACAATCCACCACAGCTTGAAATTAATTTCTCACAATCAAAAGCATTAATTAAACTTTTAACTTGATTGTCATTCTTTTTTCTACACACAATCAAAAAATTCAAAGCAGAAAAACCATCACGTGCATACATCCACGCAAAGTTGTTTTCCAGCACCAGGAAAGGATAGCCGTTCAATCTTACACACACATCATCAACCATTACCGGGAAAACACACAGCAAACACCATAAATCATTCACGTTCAAACCTAATACAAATTACTGATTCGAAATCGAAAGCCTGAGAAAATCAGATAACGGGTCACATCACAGGGAATAAGGAAAAACGAAACCCCAAGCATCGATACCAGGGAATGGGGTAAAAAGGAGGAAATCGTACCCCGAATCGGAAGACGTACGATGAATCAGAAGCAGATTTAAATTTAGCGCTAACCCTAATCTAGAGTCACATCGAACTGAATAAATATTAATAAAGCGAAAGTAGAGAGGGATTAAGGGAAGAACCTGAGAGAGCTACGGTGGATACGCTATATGGAATCCGCCGTGGTTAGTTATCTGCAACTCGCAACTCTATTTGATGAAGTTGATTTATGTAGCCTCTATTTGAAATAGAGCAGCCGCAAGGGTTTCTTTTGTTTTATGTTGGAGTTCGGAAGGATGCATATAAATAGTATCACGTCAGTCACAATGCATGGTCTTCCTCCTCCTCTTTTCTTAGTTAAATTTTGGTTAATCATACAAATTACTTACTGTTTTATTTCTTAGTTAATTTTTGATTAATCATAAAAATTACTTACTGTTTTATTTCTTAGTTTGTTTTTATAAATCATAAAAAATACTTACTGTTTATTTCTTAGTTAATATTTTATTAATCATAAAAATTACTTACTGTTTTATTTCTAGTTAACTTTATTAATCATAAAGATTACTCCCTGTTTTTATGATTTTTGTAATTTATAACTAAAATCTATATGTGAAAAATTGTGTTTATAAATTTTAATTTATATACTAGGAAGACACGAGTTATTTGTGTTTACTTTTTTTATAATAAAAAAAATTATTATTTTGTTATTATCTTTTTTTATATATAGATATAACTAATTATAAAATTAAATATAAATATATTTTATAATTTTATTACAATATTTAGATAATTTCTTAATTTGAAAATGTTTAAATAAAAAAGTTAAATCTAACAAAATAATTAACATCAAAAAAATAACTTGAATAATAAAATTTGATAAAATAATTATTTTAACTTAAAATACTTTTATTTAAATAATAAAATTAAAAAACAAATATAACATAAAAAATATATTATTATTATTATATTACGTAAACACACACTTACATGTGGTAGTGCATATCAATTTTTAAATATATATATATATATATATATATATATATATATATATATATATAAAATTACATTATATTAGTAATGATATTATAATATTATTAAATTTATATAAAAAATAAATTTGTATTTGTTAAAAACAGAGTAAAATCAATAAAAAAAATTATTAAAATATTTTTATAAAAAACAATAAAAATAATTTTTAATTTTTAAAATAAATAAATAAAATTATATTATAAAAAAGAAATTAAAAAATAAGTAATTATAAACACACAAAATAAAACTTTATATATATATATATATATATATATATATATATATAAATATATAGTATGTGTGATATGTTAGAAAGGTATATAAAACTTTTTATTTAATAGAAATCTATTTGTTTTAATTTTTAGTATTTTTATATATGTATCATATCTTATTTTTCTAATTTTCCAAACTTAATTTTCATATGATATTTAAATTAAAAAATAAATTTTAAAAATTCATATCCAAATTTATTCATACATAATTTTAAATCTGAAGTCAACATACAATTAATATGTGAATCTTGACTTTAATTTTATAAAATTAAATATATAATAGGAACCTCTCGCTCAAATAGATCTGAAGTAAGATATAATTAACATTTGATCTTGACTTTAATTTTATAAATTTAGATTGATACATCTTCGTCAAATATAAAAAATATTTAACCAATCTAAATGTATCTACATCAAAATAAATTGCTATGTTTTTTTTTTCATTGTCAAATAGAAACTACACTTATGTATTATGTACAAGGTTAATTTCAAAATTATTCTTCACTTAAATCTATCCTGCAAGGCTAGTTTTTTGTGATATACAGGTGACAATTTAAGATCGATCATATAAATTAATTCGAAAAAAAGAAAAAAGAAACATTCGACAAGAGCTGCTTGTGACACGTACACATATTTAAGGTGATGTGGGGCGGATTCACCCAAACACTACAGTCAAAACACTCGATGAAATTCGTGGTTAAATTATTTGCCACTCATCCGAAATTAATTTATGTTTTTTTTTCAATTGTAAGTAAATTTGTCTCTATTATTATGAATATAGACAAATTTTTAAAAAATTATAAAAATAGACAAATTGTGAAATTCACACATTTTCTAAAAGATAAATTGTACATCCCTCACATGTTTTTCTTTGAATCGGGTGGTCAAATAATCAAATTAAGAAATTGTGTAAATGTTACATGTTTTTAAATCAAAATCGTGTTGGGATTAGACGATTTCAAGCTAAAATCGTGTGCGGGGTTAAAAATTTCTATTGTAATCGATTACAAAGTGTTCGTAATCGATAACGAAATTGATTAAGGAGATGCACAAATTCAAAAGGATAAAAGTGTGGGGGACAACGTTGTTTTCTTTATTACAAAATGTGTGGCAATGTAACATTTTCTACTATTTCTAGTTGTACCCCCATTTTTCCTTTCAAAAGTCATTCAGCAACTTCATTTGTGATACATGAATGACACATGTGTACTATTGGTCAAACTATACAAGTCCTAACCATATACCAAACCCTCAAACTAGGCATAAGACTTCTGAACAACCACTTACTACAAGGATACATAACGAAATTGATCAACCAAATCTGGATAAACCCAAAAAGAGTTATTATTGTGGTACTGAAAGTCATCATAGGACTAATGTCCATATTGGAAATGATTAAGGACCCCTATGATGACTTTCAATACGATAATAAAAATATTTTTTTGGTTTATCTGGATTTGGTTGATCCATTTCGTTATAGATCCTTGTAGTGGATGGTTGTCCAAAAGTCTTATACCTAATTTGATGGTCTAGTATAAGATTAGGACCTATATAACTTAACTAATAGTGCACATGTGTTATTCATCGTACCATAAATAAAGTTCTTGATGGCTTTTGGAAAGGAACATTAGGTGCAACTACAAATAATAATAAATGTCACATTCCACATATTTTCTAATATAAAAAATGTTGTCCTCACACTATTTTTAATTTGAATTTTTGCACCTTCTTAATTAATTCCGTAATTAATTACAAATATTTTGTAATCAATTATAATAGAAATTGTTAACCCCATACGATTTCAGATTAAAATCATCTAACCCAAACATGACTTTGATTTAAAAAGGTGTAACTCCTATTAAATTTTATAATTTGATTATTTGCTTTGTTTCAAACATAGTAGCCGCAAGGGTTTCTTTTATTCTATTTGGAGTCAGGTAGAATGCATATAAATAGTAGTATTGCGTCAGTCATTTGTGTTCATAAAAATTTATAATTACTTACAGTCTTATGAATTTTATAATTTATAATTAAAATCTATATATAAAAAGTTGCGTTCATAAATTTTATATTATATATTACGAAAACACGTGAATCATTTGTGTTCACCCTTCTTCTTATAATAATCAAAATAATAAAATTATTATTGTTAATATCTTTTTATATATTTTGGTATAAATAATTATAAACTTACATATAAATAATGTTATAAAATTTTTTCATATTTTTTAGATAGTTTCACAATTTAAAATATGTTAAATAAACAAGGGTCAAATAAAACAAAATAATTAAATTTCAAAAAAATACTTAAATAATAAATTTGATTAGTAATTATTTTAACTTAAAATTCTTTTATTTCAATGATAAAATTAGAAAACAAATATAAACACAAAAACTATTATATATATATATATATTATGTATTATTTATATAGTGATTTGTTAAAAGTATTACATATGTTAGTGTTTACTATTTTTTATGTCTATCATGTCTTGTTCTTTTAATTTTTTAAACTTAAATTTCATGTGGTATTTAAATTAGGAAATAAATTATAAATATTTAGATTCAAATTTATTCATGCATAACTTTAAATAAGAAGTTAAAATACAATTAACAAGTGGATTTTGACTTTAATTTTATAAAATTATATTTATAGTATGAACCTTTCGGTCAAATATTAACTAGTTTAAAGTTGATCGATCTATTGTTGGGAGATATATGATCAATTGGACAGACAAGATTGATAATCCAGTACAATTAACCAACTTAAATGTGTCTTAGCAAAGATAAAATAGAAAACAAGATTAAGGTATGTTTGACTATAGTTATTCGGAATGAGAAGGTTGAGAGTTCAATACAATTAATCAACATAAATTTTGCTCAGTAAATATATATTAGGAAACAATTAAACAAACAACATACGAAAGACATGTTTGGACTATACACTACAACAAAAATTATTTTAGACAATGATACAAAATATTTATTTAAATCACAAAAATTGTGGGCTAAAGTTTAGACAATAATTTTTGAGACGTAGTCTAAGTGAGTGTAGTTGTAAGTAATAGGCCATGATTTTCAGTGCGACAACAATTTTAAAATCTTTGCTTGAAATCCTCATAAAAGGCAATGATTTTGATGTACATGTTTTTTAAAACTACTTCACATTTTCAACCTAGTGAGCTATTGGCGTTTTCAATCTAACATCAAAAAAAGGGAAGAAATTCAAATTTTGCGTTTTTGGAACTAAGTTTTGCGTTTTCAGTCACAAAAGGAGAAAAATAATATTTATAATCTAAAAGCTTTAATTTTTAGTGTATTTTAGACCATATTTTTATAAATTAACCCACACTTTTTACAAGCAACACTTATACAAATGTTGCTTAAGATAGTTTTTAAGTCACGTCTCAACAAATATTGTCTTTAAATATGTTTAAACTACATTTTTACACAGTCTTGTTTAGTGTTGTCTAAAGTCATTTTGATTGTAGTGATAATTAAGTCAATGATAAGTAAAAACTCGTTATGAGTAGTGTAAATGATGGATTTTTATGAGATAACAAGATTCTATACTTACAACATTCAATATAACATCTACTTAAATAAATATTGACTTAAACATCAAAATATCTTTTGCAGTACATCTCAAACTCAAACAGATTGGACAACAAAAAATCATTTGTATCGAAAAGTTAAAGACTAAAGACCAAAATATCTATGATGTAGAAGTGTCCATCCGATTTAGTAGAAAACTTAATATTAAATATATGATTTATTATAAAATTTTGATAAATAATTTAAATAGTAATGCATTTCGCATAAACCTAAATATACTCCATGATTTTTTCAAATTTAAAAAAAAGAATGTCTTAGTCACTCAAACTTTATAACGTATATTTTTATTTTCATTAATTATTAAAAAATTTATCTCAAATTTTAGGATTGAAAGCATTATTAAGATTTTATTTTAATATAAATAATAATATTAATAATATTAATATGTGATAATTAATGAAGACGAACTAAAGCATTATTAAGATTTTATTTTAATAATAATAAAATAATAATACGTAACAATTAATGAAGACAATTATTTTTTATATATTTAGTAATTTTTTTAGTATACATATTTTTATTCTTGATTTTACTTTTTCTATGATAAACTATTTTATTATTTAAATTTTATAACGGTTTGTTTTATAATGATTTTTTAGAATATAAGTTTTATAAATTTAGTAAAA
>Ga0214544_1000461_pt1 | contig 74016 bp, 57 predicted proteins | sample CNSS3metaG_FD_160074 | JGI IMG/M metagenome (GOLD analysis project Ga0214544, IMG submission 160074) | Root nodule microbial communities from cowpea collected in UCLA plant growth center, Los Angeles, California, USA - CNSS3 | ecosystem: Host-associated > Plants > Roots > Nodule | place: USA... | reverse complement strand
AAAAAAATATTTTATATATATATATATAATATATATATATATATATATATATATATATATATATATATATATATATATATATATATATATATATATATATATATATATACTTATAAATAAAATTTTAGCATATCAAACTATTTGTTGAAGAGATCTCTAAATCATTTGTTATCCAACAAATTTCAGAACAATAAAAGTCATCCTCATCTTAATTTAACTGCAATATCATTTCTATTTTAACCACAACCTTTTTAACGAAAAATAAATAATATTAGAGTTAACTGAAAAATTAAATAAAACAAACCCAATCAAAATATAAAATAATAAACTTTAGTTCAAACTTTATTAAATATACTCACAATCACATAAACTTAACAAATTCGGACAGACAACACCAAAGGGGAGAAAGAAGAAACCTAACTAAGTAAATGAAGCAAAGTTAAAGTCTAGGATGGTCCAAATTGAACTCTTTCAATTATCACACATCACTCCTATAAAATTCAATCTTTGCATTTGACTCTTATAGCTACTTTTTTTCCTCACACTCCATGCTTTTACGATGGGCATCAGAAACAAATATTTCCAATTGGCTACGCAGTTGACACAAACTTTGAGAAAAGGAAATAATCTTAGTTTTCATTGAAGAGCCACGACAGCTGGTGACTTAATCTGTGGTTAAAAAATCAGCAGCCAACACTTCGTTAGGTTTATTTATTGCATAAATTATTGATCGATGATCATCTGTGTGGTGCCCTTTCGTCTCAAATAAAGGTGATCACTCTCTCTGGTCGGTGTGCTTAGTGCAAATTGGAGAATAAGTTGACAAACAGTATGAAGCATTTTTCCAGAAAAAGATACGACAAAATTGGTGGTCCTAAACAAAAAAATTAAATAGAATTAAAACCAAACTCTATAGTATGAGTATGATCTCATCACGCATGCTCTCAGACAAGGACTTCATCTCTGGAGACTCAACGGAAACTCCGTCGCTGGTTTCAATTTCTTTTGTTTTCTCTATAGAAAATGTCATCCAGTTGTTACTTTATATATTTCATGCCAAATCAAATACTTTATCGTGAATCACTATTTACTTTTTAGTAGTGTAGTTTGTGCCATTACCTATGTTTGATGGTACATACATAGTATTGGGTTGATATTTGCTAGGATTTCAGGTGTGTAGCAGAAACCTCCGAGTCCCACCAAAACCTTGTAAATCCAGTTGAGGTATCATACAGAATCCGACAACACCATGGTGGATTCCACCACAGCTGCTTCTGGGTTTGTACTTGAAGATGTTCCTCATCTATCTGATTACATCCCTCACCTCCCCGTAAGGCTCTTAATTCTCCCTCTATTCAAAAAACTCAGTTTCTGGTTTGAGTGGGTGTGCTTGTATTATAGTGAATCAGTTAGAGATCATACTAAATATGATTTTTTAGATAATTATTATAAAAGTCAACAACTTTGGTGCTTCTGATCAAAGCTTTGGACTGTTTACTCTGTTTGATTTATAGCATATGATTCATTTTTTTAATCATGCAGACATATCCAGACCCGTTACAAGACAATCCTTCCTATTCGGTTGTTGCGTAAGCCAATCATTTTAAATATTCTTTCTGGTGTTGGTTTACTGTGTTACGTAGTCACTGTTGGAATGTTTCGGAATCAATTGGGACTAAGATGGATTATTCTTTATTCCACAGGCAATATTATGTGAATGTGGATGATACAGTTGCGCAACAGGTTACTGAATTTTCACCTTTTAGTAGATGGGGTTCTGTTTCTACCATTGTTGTTGCAGTGTTTCACAATTGGTTTCATTGTGCAGATAGTTGTACACAAAAATAGTCCAAGAGGGAGCCATTTTCGGCGTGCTGGGCCAGCTCAGAAGGTTTTACCCCTTTTTTTTTTTATCAAAAATAAGACCTTGATTTCACTTATGTAATTCATGTGAAAACAACGGTGATTTGAATGCTTGGCAGGTATATTTTGATTCAGAGGAAGTGTGCGCTTGTATTGTCACTTGCGGTGGGCTTTGTCCTGGTCTGAATACAGTTATAAGAGAAATAGTATGCGGCTTGTATCATATGTATGGGGTGCACAGAGTTCTGGGAATACAGGTATCATTTATGGATAAATTGTAACATCACTCATGTATATGTGTGTATTTATTATAACCGTAACAGATTAAGAGCTTTATTTGCAATTTTGACAGAGTAATTTCTGGCGAGCATGTGTATGATTAAAGTGTAAATCTTGTGTTTGGTCACATGTAGGGAGGATATACAGGTTTTTATTCTCGAAATACAGTTCCTTTAACGCCAAAGGTTGTGAATGATATCCACAAACGTGGTGGAACCATCCTTGGGACTTCATATGGTGGCCATGACACCTCAAAGATCGTTGATAGCATTGAGGACCGAGGCATTAATCAGGTTTATATACTTGGAGGATATGGAACTCAGTATGAAGCAGCTATGATTTTTGAGGTATATGCTTTAAAGTTTTGTGGGTATAATGTTTTTCACTGATTAAATTTGTAGTCATCAGATTTATTTATTCCTGCAGGAAGTTAGAAGGCGTGGCTTGAAAGTTGCAGTAGTTGGAATTCCAAAAACTATTGACAATGATATCCCAGTAATGACAATTTAACTGTAAAATTGTACATGTGAAAATTGCTATACTTTTATGTCTTTTTAATCAAAAAGGAAGAAGGATTTGAGTTTAAGGAATCACCTATTTAGTGTCATTCTGTATTTGAATTAGGTTATTGATAAGTCAATTGGCTTCGACACTGCTGTCGAAGAGGCTCAACGAGCTATCAGCTCTGCTCATGTGGAAGCAGAGAGCGCAGAGAATGGTATTGGCGTTGTAAAATTAATGGGGCGTTACAGTGGTAAGTTTCATTCGTTTCTTTGACAGTATAAAACTTTAGCTTAATGGTATCACTGAAGTGTGGAAGATCATAAAATAGACTAGTATGCAGCTATGATGCTTGATTGTAATCCACAAATCCATGTCATATTTCTTTTATTTTTATTTCAGTCACCAAATATTGAGATTTCATGCAGGATTTATAGCCATGTATGCAACTCTTGCAAGCAGAGATGTAGACTGCTGCCTGATTCCAGAATCGCCATTTTATATGGATGGTCCAGGAGGACTGTTGGAGTTCATTGAGAGAAGACTGAAAGAGCAAGGGCACATGGTTATAGTAATTGCTGAAGGTGCAGGTCAGGAGCTTCTTTGTGGTCACCCACCCATTGTTAATAAGCAGGAGGCTTCTGCAGATCAATTACTTCCAGATGTTGGTCTGTGGTTATCCCAAAAAATTAAGGTAAAAGCTATGCAAGTTTGGTTTCTATATTAAATGTCTAGATTTTCTTCAATAGATACCCTAAGCTTTTTGAAGTCGGCAATTTTGAAGTTGGTAACTCGAAAGTCCACCAAAAACCTTAAGTAATGTGATTATTTCAGTTGTTAGAAAAGTTGTTTGGTGTTGACAATCACAGCAACATCGGTAGTCTAACTTGCTTACGCAACGCATGGGACTGTGAATTCTCTGGAAACTCATAAAACATTCCTTTGATTAATTTTCCATTTTTGGTTTTACATTTAAATGTTTATTTTTTGTAGGATCACTTTGCAAAATGTCGAAAAATGCCTATTAATCTGAAGTACATTGGTGAGCTCTCTTCTTTAAACAGTATATTTACTAAAGAACAAACATGTGACCCATAAAAAATTGTCTCGCAGATCCTACCTACATGATCCGTGCTATACCAAGTAATGCATCTGATAATGTATTCTGCACCCTCCTTGCCCAAAGTGCAGTTCATGGTGCAATGGCAGGATACACAGGCTTTACCGTGGGTCCTGTCAATGGCAGAAATTGTTACATTCCATTTCATGTAAGTTCTTGCGACTCTAACCAAATCTATTTACTATTGTGCCGATTGCTTGGCTCCTTTCACATGTGCCGCAAGGAACAAACTCTTTAAATATTGAGAACACCTTAAATATGCTATTCTTGCCCCTATATTACTGGTTTACCTTAACAGAGTGCTGTTTATGTACGTGCAGCTGATAAACGAGGGAGAGAAGAGGGTTGTGATAACTGATAGAATGTGGGCAAGGTTACTATCTTCAACCCATCAGCCCAGCTTCTTGAATCCAAAAGATAGCATTGCAGTGAGAGAGGAAAGAACTGAACACCAAACTTCAGACGGACAGAGCCAACCAGAAATAGCAGACTAAACAGACCGTATACAGAGCACAAATATCACGCCAAGTTAAAATGCCTTTAAATTGTGGTGACCATGTTAGATGATCAAATTGAATTAGCTTAAAGATCAAATTAGATAATTGAGGTCGGATAAAACCAAATCAGTACATGTTTTGCGGTATTTCAGCCACAATGAGTGCATTTACATTTACAAAATTTTGAATTACAGCTTAGATATCAAAAGAATGTGAGATCTGCATAACACCACCGGCATCAGTTAACTATTACTCTACTAAATACGGTGTTAATAACCTCTTTCAGATCCTTGCAACCTACAACTTTCATTTCTTCCAGACCTTCGGTTTCTAGAAGTTTTTCAGCTTGCTTTGGTACTACACACATTCTGTAACCCAACTTCGCCACTGTGTTAACCCTTTTATCAATCCTAGGAACCTGTATCATTAAATAAACAAATTATCAGGTAAGACATCGACGGAATAAACAAGCAATCCGATTAATTTGGCTTAATGAACAGAAGTAAGGAGCTTTTCTTAGAAAACAAAACAAAAAAGTGTTGTTTTCAAACGGGAAGGATGTCTTAGAATTTACTCTAGGTAGCATGGTTTCAATAAACCAAAATCAACCGGCAGGAATCAAGTCCAATCTAACAAAGGGAAATTGTATTATTAATGAAACACTCAGAAACAGAATTGCAAGAGTGGTACTACTAACTAAGCAAACCGTTTGGTCAAAGCTACAGACTTAAGACTGAAAGAGACAACATCACCGCTGCCATTGCAAAGTCCCCTTTCTAGACAGATCTGATCACAATTGTTTTCTCTTTTTTAAGCAAGCATGAATTTATTAATAAAAACAACCTAGAACTAAGCGCACACGTGTGTTCTCTCTCTTTTAACTGAATCCCACTTTGTAGATGCTTTACACAAGTTGTTCCCTCCTAATTTACCATTTTGGGCCAACTATAGTAATTAGTAACAATTTAGGACCATAGTCCTATCACAACCTCAAATACATATTGTGGACATAAAGGCAGAAAAATGCTTGACCTAGCCATATCATGTCATTGTTCACAAGAACTAAAAACCGACCAGTTAACTCAAATCTGCACTCCACAACAGAGTTCGACAATACAATCCTTTCCACCACTTTCCTGACTATGTAGAAAACTGAAAATGCCACTTAATTCAAAACACATGAAATCTCACAGGCAACAGATCCGAAATTTTCACAAAGACTTCCATAGATTGAAATGCAAAGCAAATTTAACCTCTACAAACCCTTCAATAATCAGCACATTGCTACGCTATTGAAAACTCTTAATTGATTTTGAGTATCGTAGTAGTGAGTAGCAACCTTTAACATTAAATGTGCTTACTTACCATGCGAAGCTCTCCACTAAGGCCAATTTCACCAATGAACGCAGTCCCGTCTGGAATAGGGAACTCCAAGAAACTGGAAAAAAAAAGACAACAAAGATAATAAACAAATTCTACCAATTTCTAGAATATTGTACTGGAAAAAAAAAAAGCATTCATGCCAATAGTGCCAGCTAACTTAATGAACATTGGTATTATAAAATCATTTCTCCAAACATGAAGCATAAAATGGTTAATAGTAACTTTTTAATCCTCACATCACATTGGGAAATGTCAGACTAACAAGAATGAACATCATTTAAAATAATTTAGAACACGAACCTGCTGCACATTGCAGCTGCTATTGCAAGATCTCCAGCAGTCTCTGTCACTTTGAATCCACCAACAACATTCAAAAACACGGCCTGTTGAACAAGTGGCAAGATGAGGAAATACATATTAGAGGTCTACTAGTTATAATTTTTATTTGTATTGTAATTTCATTTAACATTCATCTGTGGCAGTATTAGTTTCCACGAGGCTTCTTATAGAAACTGGACCATGAAGAAAAAACACATGAAACCTGGTCATAAACATTTCATAGAGATAGAAAGACAAGAAAGTCAAAAGGATATAACCATATTTGTAAATCAGCTTACATTATCCTGGAGATGAAGACCTGCTTGCTTAATAAGTACCTACAGTTCACCGAATAGTGCAATAATCAATACACAACTTAACAAATTTCATTGCGGCAGGCTATATTTATAACAAGAGAATCAATATCACCATCAAGCATCCCTTTCATTCATTTTCTCATTCAAATGAATTACTATATGGGAAGATTATGAAATATTATTAAAGAATTACCAAGAAGAGTGGCTTACACATTTAATAATATTAGCTCTGTTTACATGGATCCCATTGGATTGTGAACTCGAAACTGGGCTATGAGTGAGGCAAAGTGCCTGTAGAATAAAATCGAAAATCAATAAAATAATTTTCTATAAGGATATCAGAGCATAAATAATACGGATAAGAAGAATGCACAATGATGAAAATTAAGGTGTATTCTTAATCTCTATCACAGACACACGATAACAATAATGTGACGAGCTTTGAGGATTTGACACAACAACTTCTTATGGAATCTTTGCTGCAGGCATCATACTCGGGATTGTAAGTTTAAGACTTTGGTCTTACAAGATCTCTCCATTGGAATATACTGACATAACATAAAATTTAAGACCCTGTGTCGTATTAATTAAATAATATATGTCTTGGAAATATATATTTCTATCAACAACCAAATAAAACCTTTATTTTTGTCTTGGAAACATATATTTCTATCAACAACCAAATAAAGCATTAATTAGAATGTGAATCTTATAAGACTCTTATACTGGAAAAGAAGTTCTAAAAAGGTCTTAAAAAAGTGATGTGGCATGATGGAACCCACAAAAAATAAATTAAGATCTCATAAAATGACCCTTGCAGTCGAGATGGCCTGACAAAAAATCTCTAGATGATAAATAGGGATCATTTCTTCACCACGTATCTATTCACAATTTAAAATCTACAAGCTGCTATGATTGCATTTATCAGCTAATAAGAAAGCCAAGCTCATTTTATGCATCACTGCTTGGAATTACTTATATCCACAATTAATGACAAGGACAATGGTGACGTTTCTCAAGATATAGGATATAGAAGAAAATACACAATGGACTTGGAGCCTTATATTCAAGGATAATAGGAAAATTACCTGAATTTCAACTAAAAAAGTTCTTGTACCATCCATTATTACAGCAATAGCAAGTCCAGCTAAAACATTTGAATCAGAGTGTTGTTGAGTGAGAAACATTTCACTGGCATTTGAAACAACCTGGAGTCCTGACTGTGACATCTCAAGAACTGCAAGCTGATCATATAAATAAACACAGATAGAACATCAATTTTCTCAGGTCGTTCTAATTATAGAAGGTAATAAAAGATAGATGACCAAATGCCATTATGAAATTGACATGATAACATACAAAGAAGGAGCTTCTAAATTTAGCTTGATTAAGCAATGATAAAATGTCAACACATTATGATAATATATAGTCTCAGTCCTTCACCTAGCAGTTCATATGCATGCCTGAGTACTCCAATAATTTAAACTTGCTGCCAGATATATCAGATAACGTACACATTCTCAAAATTAAGCATCACAGAAAAATGCTAATGACAGAAATAGAACAGAAGAAAAAAGCAAGAAATCAATGACATGGTCCAAACATAAAGTGCAAGAAACCAATGCTAGTAGTATACTGTTCATGATATTCATATATTAAGAGTACTGATAACATGGTTCTTCAAAAGTATTAGTACAAAAAAAAAATAGTTACAACCAAGGAAGACATCTTAAATGTAATAGGCAATAGTCATGGCATACCTCATCAGTGGAACCAAAGCGATTTTTCACAGCTCGAAGCATTCGATATGGAGAGTACTTCTCACCCTAAGCAATAATTTGAAAAATCAGCACGGAGAAAATTGAAATGAAACCTGATGATTCAACAAGTAATACACAGAAAAAAACTGTTAAAAATAAAATTACACCATCAGTTAAAATGTAATATTGTAAAAATAAATAACAATTATTCAGGCAAAAGGGAATAAGAAGAATTATGTGCTGTGACCATAACAAATTTCAGAAAGGAATAAAAAATTTATTGACAATGTAAATATTGTTCCACTATACATTTTAACTCATTTTTACAAACAAACCTGTTTCAGTAAAATAAATCAAATAACATAATTTCAGATTGTGAGAGATTGTATTCAGATCCTACATTGACTAAATATTCCTAGTGTAGAATTATATATGATAGAATTAAAGCCTATCCCAAATCCATTATTAGACCACCTAAATCCATTATTGGGACACCTATATTTCTCTACATTCTAGACAATTCCTAGGTGTGAAGGTAAGTTGTTATTGGGCCACCCACATTTATCCCCACTCCAACTGTCTGGTCTTGAGCGAGAATGATCACAAGATGATGCCAGCAAGAGACTGTTCACCCACCCTTTTAAGAAAATTGTTTTGATTTAGCAGAATGCGAAACTCTAAATACATACCCCTCGGGAAAATGTTCATATTTAGCCCTGCCAGGATATAGTGCTTTACAGACAAGACACTACAGTAATGACCCAAAAAAATAGATAAACAAGCCCAAAAATTGAAACGATAACGATGGGCAGCTCTACCAAGTAACGACAATCCAAAGAAAGAATGGTGTAATGAGGTACCAACTTCCATATACAAAACGACATCAACTATATGCTCCAAGACGCGAGGTCCTGCTATCTCTCCAGATTTGGTCACATGTCCAATCTGAAACACAAAGCAAAAGAGAAAGTAAAGTTCTTTTACCAATAATGCTAACACTTCAAAGGCCACAATAAGAGACATGGACACAGATAAATTACAAATGAAATCCACACAAGCAACATCAATCATATTATCTGCCATTTCAGCACAATCATGTGACTTTTACCTTGATGGGATCACAAAGACTGTAAAAACATTTCCAGTTTTACTATAACAACATATGTAAATTGCAGACTTGACTGAATAAGGGGATTAAACTGTTGAAAAAGTATCTCTTATTATTGGAAAATATCTTCTATTTGAGGGGTTTATTAATCCGATTTGTATTTTATTTTATTTCCTCTATTAAGTAATTAATGTACCGGTCCCTAAGTCATTAATATTGCAAGGAACAGTAGTGCTGGAAAATGCTTTAAGTAATCAAAGGTCTAAGGAAACCAAATAGGTGGATTCATGTATAGTAGCCTAATTATCCTACGAAGTTTGATTTTCTATTTACTGTTACTAAATTTACTCCGCTGTAAATATTTTAAATAAGGAATGCTACTTAGTACATCAAACACTCGAACAATTCACCAAATATGATGCAAAAACACAATAGTGCATTAATAGATCAATTTTCCATTTACATATAATTCACAAAAATTGATAGATGTGCTCACCAAAATAACTGAGATGTTAGTTGTTTTAGCAAATCGCATCAAAGCTGCAGTACATTCCTTCACCTGTTACACAACAAGAAAAAGTCACATCTGATGTACCACAGAACCAAAACACCATGCATCCCAATGACCATAAAACCAACTAAAAATATTAAACGGAATTAATCAATCATGAGTTTGACCTTTTAAACAAATCCTTTATTTGACAATGATTAAATACTATGAATCAGAGTTTGAGAGAAAAACTGATAATCTGATTTTATTTTTTTTTTGGTTAGCGCCAAGGATGTCCCCCAATAGATAGTCCAACACTAATTCTTTTGGATGTATACATGGTAGTTGAATCGTGAATCGTATCGTGTATCGGAGAGCTGATTTATCGTATCGTGAATCGTACGATTCATAAACATTTTGAAAGTTATCTTTTTTTAATTTTTTAGATGTAGTGATAGTTTCTAGAGTAACTTTTTTAAGGATGAAGTAGTTTTAGTTACTTTTTTTTCTGGGATGCTGTAACTTTAGTTGAAGTTACCATTTACTAATTGGATTTTAAGATATTTTAAAGAAATGGGCTAAAATTTAGGTTAAAACAGGTCCAATTCCAACCCACTAAAAATCCTAGGGTTTTCTGTCTTTCATATGCACTAAGACTATCTTTGAGGGTATGCCACCGTTAGATACAATGATGCCATGCGAGTTGCTGCCGTCGAGGTCTGTTGACTTCTCTCTCATCCTTTGCGGGGTAGTGAGAGACACCACGGCAAGAGAAGCCACCGCGAGAGAGGCTGCCACGAGAGAGGCCAAGAGGCACCACCGCGAGAAAGGCCGCCGGCGCCACTGCAAGAGGTGTTGCAGCAAGAATCGCAGTCGTGAGAGGTGTCATTGTGAGGAACATCTGTCTCTGTGAATGCTACGATTCGGATCGAATCGGAACGATTCATGCGATTCGAAGTCCGAATCGTACGATACGAACACGATACAGGACCAAAACGATTCATCAAACGATTCGTATCGTGGAGCTGTTGAATCGTTTCGTATCGTACGATTCGTATCGTGAATCGTACGATACTTACTACCATGGATGTATAGATCATCAAAGCGGATTCTGCCTCTCCCAATAAAGTCATCTCCATAGACAAGGTTAGGAATTGAATCCTTGACATGTTTAGGAACCCAGCTATTTACCAACTTACCAAATGTGCTGAACTTTGTTGGTGATAGTTTAAAAATTGATATTGAAGTTGTTATTCTCTAAAACAGAGATCAGTATCTACAGACTACAGGGTGCAGTGAATGTTAAACAGATATAACTGGCACTAGCTAACCCTACTGAGCCGGAAACAGCAGACAGCTAATAAAATTACAACCTACTCTACACATAAGAGAAATAAACAATAAACCTAAATGCACTCCGCCTAACATAGTTAAAACATCCAACAAAAATGTAAGGTCTCTTGAAGGTAGTTAAGTTTGGTATATTCAAAACCTGTGTAATCCCTCCAGCACTTCCTATTACTGTATTCAGGTAAGCAGTTTGTATTGAATCAACCACCAGAGCACAAGGGGATAGACCATGAGTTTTCCTCAATATGTCCTACCACCAAAAAGCAAAAGTAAAGAACAGTTATCAATCGTAGATAGTAATAGCAGTCAAAAAAAAACAAAAGAAAAAAGCAGCAGTGTTATAGTACACAGTGGAATGCCTCTTTATATGTACATAGATTAAATAATTAAGTAATTTATATCGTATACATACAAATGCTAAAAAAGTGCTCAAATTTCACAACATATTCATAATTAACAATCGGAAGTCACAGGTTTTAAGCAAAACATACAAGGAAATAACAATATAAGTCATTTTAAACATTCGATAAAAAGTGTTTGAGTGTTGCTCACAGAAAACAGTAGAGGTTGAGGGTTCAAAGATTAAAACAGAGGTGATTCAGAATAGTAAAGAAAATAATGGAGAATAGGTATCCCCAGAAATACTGCATGACGAGAGTGCTTGTTGGTCCAAGCCAAACAGTGTTGGTATCACACAATACGTAAAGTGAATGGGAAACTACATACAATTAAGGAATAGATAATTCTGGACAGAAAAAGTGCATTATCGATAACTATGAAGACAAATAAAAGAGAACTGTTATTGAGGCTTCATTACACACTGTGCTACTATGGCCAATTAAGAATAACATCTTCCGTGAAAAAGACTACGTGACAGTGTTGGAACATCAAAACTCATGTATAAATAAAATACTGGAAGAAAAACTAATCAGCAAAATTCAAGACAATGTACCTCAATATCAGTACTTGAATATAAATAAATATTGGACTTGATCCCAAGGCGATCAGCTCTAGCACAAATTTGCTTAAGGCTCTGTCACATAACACAGAATAAATGCTTGTTAAATTATAAAAGTGTCAGAGACCCTAAAGAAAATCAAAAGTTGAATTATCCATCTTCAACAGCAGTGCAATCAAGGATCAACCATCTAACATTAAAAAAAATGATCATAGGCCAGGAGTTAAATGTCAACAGTATTATTACAAGACATGGCAGTAATTTTCTGTAGATTAATTTCGTATAAATATCCAATATTTTAAATTTTCAACATCTTTACGTGACATCTTCTTTTATAAGTCTTGAACAAGTATTTCATACAAGAGTAAGAATATGAAGTACATTTTTTAGTTTAAGGAATTCTCCTCATGCATTGGTCGTGTTCAGAACCCTCAATCTAAACAATCAATACAAAAAAAAAAAAAAAAAAAAAAAAAAATTAGAACAGTATTTATATTTTAAACTAGTTCTATGTTATAGAGGAGTTATCACAGACATATGCAAATGTTCTGACAGTATACAATAAATATAAACCATTTGTCCTGTAAATTTGGTATACAAGAGATTGGACAACCTATCTGTGCTCTGGAGCTATGTGTCTGTAAAACTAAAACGTGTTTATAAAAACTCCAATTAAATTTAAAACACACATATTTTATAAGCTTATTGATGAATATAGAAATAGTCCATGTCAGTCCCTATAAATATAGAAATTATTGGCTTTAGTTCCTTAAAAAATGATTGCCTTGTTTTAGCCCCTCTTTTTTTCTTAATTATGTCAGGTGCGTTCTTTGTCCTTCACAAAAAAAAAACAACATCTACTTATGGTTATGGAAATAGAGACTAAACTCACATTTCCGCAAATGAAAGACCAAAAGAAGACAATCCTTTTCTGAGAGACTATAGAAAGAGCATATTTTCAAGGATTAAAATCATATTTAACCTTAAAACTGTTAACAGGTTCAGTGAAAGCAAACCTCTTCACCAGAGACATATACAACTGGAGGTGTTTCACCATCACTGCATTCATTTGCTATCATTGCTGAAATCTTCCAAATCAACATCACAAATAAACCAGGCATTAATGACAGTTCACGAGATTGTTATAGAAAGTTGATTCTTGAAACTTTACCATCCAAATTTATCTGTACCTGTAACAACAGAGTACTTTTCCCAATACCAGGATCACCACCTACCAAAGTTAAAGAACCTTCCAAACCATTGTTAAAGATAAAGTTAGCCCTGGATAACCAAATTTACTTCTTGCAGGACCATCACGAAATTTGAATTGAAAAAAGTATTATTATCAGACAATCAACTGGAGGAAGAATTCATTTGAAAATCCAATTGAGATCTTAGAGGAAGAAAGAAAAAAATAATGTTTCGACCATGATTCATTCATTGAGATCAATCACCAAAGGCAGTAACTCTTTTGAACTAATCTAACCCACAAAATAAACAAGCATTAAGAAGAAAAATATCAATGTAATAAAAAATTACTCGTAATTAATTTTCACAGACACAGTAGAGGAATTGAAAGTGTGAAGTGACATGCTAATATAGTTTTAGCAGATAGCATAGTTACATTTTATTATTTAAACACACTCATGTATACACGCCATGTCAAGAAATGCACCAATATCTTCGAACAGGCAAATCCATCATACCCAAACAAACATTAAAAGAAAAATTGGGTAGAACCTGGTACAAGACCTCCACCAAGCACCGTAGAAACTTCATTTCCGAGGGAACCAGACCTGAAATTGATGCGAACTGCACAGTATAAATTTGAGAAAAGAACCACGGCACATCTTTGTAAAAGCCTAGAAGAGCAAATTCCCCCTCACACACACATCAAGGCATGGTAAAAGATTGTCCTACTAATTAAATCCTTTATGAAGATGAAAAGCATCCATAAAAACACTACATTGCTACATGTTCGCAGACCCGCACATTTTTTTTTCTACCTTTCTCCAAACAGTCCCACTACCCCAAAAAAACATTAAAGTAACCCTCTGTTACCTGATAGGAAATCCTCTTCGGCAGTTGCCACATGATCCAAAACAAGCATAGTCCAAATACACAAACTTCAAATTTAGAGGAAAAAGAAAAGAACTTACAAAGGAATTCTCCACTTGTCGTGATTGAATCCACGGTTCACCTCTTCCAATTTGACGGGGCGCAGCTCTTCAGGTCGTCGTGGGAGCCACGAGCCCACTGCGTCCTCGGTAATGGCTAACCCCCCTCTAGATTTGTCAGTTAATTTGCTCTCGTGAAACTCTTGCATCGTGCCAGTTAATTCGCACTCGGGGCATGTCCCCCACCATTTCCCCGTCGTGTGCCCACAATCGGAGCACACCCACTGAGCTTTCACCTTCCCCTTTTTCTTCACCACTGCCACATCACTTCCCCTCAAACCGCTAGGGTTTTCATCTCCGTCGCTGTGATCGCCTTGCTGCGCAATTGGGCGATCGTAGATGTTCCCATAGCTACTCCAACCGGTGGTGGCGGTTTCGTTTGTTGGTCTGTGCGTGTGGTCAGCTTCGGAAGAATGCGCCGTTGCAGAGTAGTGGGAAATGAGAGGTGGGAAAATGAATTCGGGGTAGCGAAGATGGAGCTTTTGTGCAATGAGGATGGTTCTAAGGAGCTTGCCCATGCTATGCTATTTGAGCGAGAAGAGAATGTTATTATTGTAAAAGCTTAATGTATCTTATACAATAAACAGTGGTGGCTTATATAAGCCTTTACAATAACTAATAACTGTAAAACTGAAAGTGCCGCAGTGCAGGGCAGTAATGTAGGCACGGAAATAAAACAAGAAAGTAACAACCCAGTTCAACCCCTATAACGCGGAGAACTTTGTGAGACTTAACAATGGTTGTCTTTGCTGCATAAACCCTGATTTGTGTTGTGGGGTTTATGGCGTGCGGGAACACTGGGGAAGGGTGGAGGATTTTATATCATTTGCTCCAAAAACAAGTGTAGAATTATTCACCCACATAGATCTTCAGCCATTATAAAACGTTTTCAGAATGTTAATGGATAAACTTCTACATTTACTTGGGTTCAAACAATAACACTTGGATGAACTTTTAATTTCTGTAATAAATTTAGATAGCGGACGCCTCAAGTTTGGGAGACTTAAAACTTTTTTATTTATTAATAAAATAATTTATATATTAAAATGTATGATAATTTTATAATTATTTTAATAAATTTAAATTAATATTAAAAGAAAAAATTAAGACTTTTTTTTAAAAGTTTAAAACAGTAAGTACTAACAATTTTTTTTTCTAAGGTCTAAAACTACAACTTTATCTGTTTGGGTCTAAACATATGGTCAAAATGTTTTTCTATTCGGTTAAAAATGTTATTTTTCTGTTCTATACTCAAATTGTTTTCCTATTTTGTAAATATTTTAAAGCGATAACTATATTTAATAAAAAAAATTATCACGTCAAAATGATGGGTTAACGAAATTATGTCTACAAATAAAAATAAAACTACAATTCATTCGCTGGAATATCATAGTTCTTTTTTCATGACAATTATGACTAAACTACTGGCTATAAATACTTATATATATATATATATATATTAAAGTTTAGGTTTGATTAATAATTTAGTTATAATACTTAATTTTTTCTTATATTTTTTTACTCAATTAAATCTTTTATTTCTAGAAAAAATATTTATATATATTATTTTAAAATTAAATCTATATAATATCAAAATCAGACTCTGTCACGTATAAAAAATTTAATATTTTTTATCTTAAATTTTTTTAATTTGACAAGTTGTATCTTTCAAATTATATGTCGCACTTAGATTTTTAAAAAACAGAGTATTAGAATTAAATTAATAATTAATTTAATATTTATATTAATTTATGTTTCACAGTTTTATCATGAGTCGTGCACAACCATCTTCCATTGTGTGTCATTACTGGAATGACTTTTGGTTGGTACATAACTTCTTTTCTTCCTCTTTTCCATGCATTTTCCCTTCTTATTTTACATTTTTTTCTTATGGAAAGGTTTCAAAGCTTTAACATAGTTGACCGTTTCTTCAATTTCCCCACAATCATTTTATAACGTTGGTCCCTATTAGAAGTCGTTTCAAGTCATGATGCAACTTACTGTTGTTATTTTTTTTTTCATCTTCTTTATTTTCGTTTTTTTTTTTTCAATGTAAATTAGTTTTACCTTTCTAGCTCTCAAATATTTATGTTAATGTATAAGTTGATTACAACTAAACTTGTTAGTTACCCATAACTCAAATAATAAGTAAGAGACGAGGAATATAAAGTATTTAAATATTTGTTTACGATTAAAAATGCTTTTTATTTGACTTTATATCCAAATTTTATAAACCTTTAAATACACGCAACTAATAAAGAAATGTGCATTCAGTGTGTGTATTATTTTTAATTTAATTTCTTTTTGTTTTCAACACCGAATTACATTCATTTTTAAGGAGTTCATACAACTTAAAAAAAAAGTTTTTATTTATTTATACTTTGTTTCTTTTAATGATAAAAGTACGGATGAATCAAACATGTTCCACTTTTATCACCTAAACATTTTTTTCTTACAAGATAGAAATTACTATGTAAAGACCCCGAAATTCATTTTAACAAATTCTTATTTTTCAAATAGATATGTAATAGGACTTTGATGTAGTTTCAAAAGGGAATTGTGCTACCAGCTTTATACCTTAAAATCAATATGTTCTAGGTCATATTTATTTAAGTTCGAGAGACGGTGATCAAATGTATCAAATACATAAATGTTGTAATAATGAATACATAAGTAATCTGATGAACCATATGATTTTTACTGGGTTTATGGGCTCTTACTTAATCGGATTTAGGCCATACAAATAATTGTCACGATTAATATGTTTAAGGATTTTTGTAATACGCTTTAGTTATTAATTATTGCTACAACATGATGACGTCGAGATAATCTAGGTCACAATAGGTCGAGATTAAGATAGACTTACACGTACATGAGGATGGATAACTACGCCCTTGATTTTGTTAAAATTATTACTAAATATATGAAAAAAAAAATCAATTTTTCTCCACATTAGTGTATTATCTCTACCGACTTAGGGTCTTAGATCCGTCACTTCAAATCATTACATACTCCAAGATCATCTAAACTAAGAAGACTCAAATTATTACATACTAAGATGATTTTGGTTATTACATACCAAAATGATTCTAGTCATTAGATACCCATAAGATTTAGGTCATTATAGGCCTAAATAATCAAAGATGTATAAGTATAAGCTGAGATGATTTTGAATACATATAACACAGTTATGTATATACTTCCTTCTTCCTTCTTTAAATTAATATGATAAAAAATTATATGTATATACTTCCTTCTTTAAATTGATATGATAAAAAGGTAGATATATATACTTTCTCATATGTTCCACTTGCTCAGAATATTTCGGAGGAAAATATAGTTTCCTTCTTTAAATTGATATGATAAAAAGTAGATATATATACTTTCTCATATGTTCCACTTGCTCAGATTATTTCGCAGGAAAATATAATGAGAACCTAAGTAGATAAAAAAAAATTAAAATAAAATAATAATTATTAAAACGATTGTTTCTTTTTTGCATAACGAAAAGTTAAATAATATTTTTTTAAAATTCTAAAACAATGTATTACAATATTTCAAGGAAAATAAATAAAATAATTTAAATTTTTGATTAAAATAAAAATATTTACATTAATATATCCTATCGTTTCTTTTTCCATAACCATAATATTATATTGGCCTTTCAGTTTCTAATCAGTAATGGTTTCGCTGTTAACCCGGTATAACCAGAATGGATCGAATATCGAATCTTCATTTTTATTCCTTTCTTTCTCTTCATAATTCCAATTTCTTTAATTTCAACTCTGTTTCTCTCGCTGACATGGCCCACCTTCCACGTCGTCTTCACCATTCCTACACACGACAAGAATCAATGGCCAACATTTCTTGGTATATATAAAGACACAATTTTTCAAAAAATTCGATTATGCCCAATTGCTGTTTTGGCCATGATGGGGACAACCTCACGCAACCAAAGCTATTTGCCAAAAGACAACGTCCATCACATTTAAGTAAACCTCCAAATTCGCAGATTTTCCTCTACTCACCTGAGTTGTTGCCTTCTCATGTTAACCTGTGTTGGCCTTTGAGTATTCGTCTTCATCTTCTTTTACTCGTTTTTTGTTTGTTTCATAATTTGAATTGAATTTTTTACTTGGTCATGCTCCCTTTCAGACATTTAGTTTTGACCTTTGATAGCGATGGATTATGTCATGAGCTATTCATTTATTTATTATTTTTTACTGTTACTAACGCGTGGAATCAATCTAACCAGCAAGTTACTATTAGGCCGCGCATGATTTGACTTTCTTGTGATTCATATGTGAATGGTTTCTGGTCACTTGTATGATTTTTCTAGTAAATATAATGTATTGTGAACTTTGCTTATCTATGACTTTGTTGTGTTTCTAGGCATAAACCACAAATGAATCTTGTGCTTTTTCTCTGGGTTTGAGATGGACGAGGATGATGATGATGATGGAAAGTTATGCGATATTTGTCTCTCTTCAAGGCTCAAAGAGAAATTAGATTAATTGTGAGGATGATGATGATCGGACAGGAAAAGGGTGTGAAGCCTGTTCTGCTTAAATTTGGTTTGGCTCTGGCTCTTTCGTTTGCTGGATTTCTCTACTCACGCTTCAGAATCAGAAGAATCAAGCCCTCTAAATCACGCAAGGGGGGTTCTTTCGGTTGGTTTTTGCCTTACCAATATTTCATCTCTCTTTTTCTCCTCTGTTTTCTTGAATGATGAATATAAGTGTCTTTTTTCGTTTTTTATCTTTCTCAGGTCACGAGAGTGAGGTTAATTCAGGAGGAGGTATAGGGGCAGCATTAAGTACTTGCAACACCGTCTCAGCAGGAAATTTTCTATGTTCTGTAAGTTGCTTCTGGGGGTACAACTATGTACTCTGTCACAGAGAGAAATAGTATTTTTCTGATTTTTTAAAGCTGTCATTTTAATAAGGATTTATCGTTGATTCCTTGCTATCAATATTGAGGTTTCCGACAAAAAAGTGAACTATTTAAAAAGTGTAAATCTTTTAGTAAAGTAGTAGTGTTTTAGGTAACAGTAGCCACTAATTAGTTAGGTTAGGTTAATGGACTGATATAGTTTGAACCAGGCATGTTCCTATAAATAAAGGGAGAGGTTGAGGTAGAGATTTCTCTTTCAATTTAAGGGCATTGTACAAAAGAGAAATAACAAAATTTTTGTTGAAACTAATTAGAGTATAGTAAGGAGTTGAGAAAGTTTTGGTCGAGCAACTGAATTCTAACATTCAAACCTTTCATATTATGGTGCTGTATCTAAGATACTTTTTAGGAAGAAAATAAATTTGTATGCAAGATACTTTTACATGCAATTACTAATTAACATAACTAATTATACACATTACATAAAGTTGGCCATTTTGTTTTTCTGAAAAGAAAACTTAAAAACTGAAACAGGGTTATTTAATTTTGCTTTGATTGCAGGAAGAAACTTGCACCAACAGGGTGATAACTGGCAATTCTCCTCTTGCTCTCTCTCGTGACAGTACACAAAATGGTGATAGAGATGAGTTCCTCCTTCCTGAATTTAATGATCTTCTTAAGGTCGTAGACTTTGGAGCCTCAGTTGTCAGAAATTCTTCTAAAAGAAATATGGAAGCACCATGGTTAAAAGAATATGCAGATCCCGAGAAGGATGACTACGAGCAAGAGGTAATTGAACTCCGGAACATGATTAGAATGCTTCAAGACAGGGAACAAAGTCTTGAGGTTCAACTGCTCGAGTACTGTGGTCTTAGAGAGCAAGAAACAGCAGTGATGGAGCTCCAGAATAGATTGAAAGCAAGTACTGTAGAGGTAAAGATGTTCAATCTGAAGGTTAAGACCTTACAGTCTGAGAATTTGAGACTAAAGGAACAGGTCTCGGATCATACAAAAGTGCTGGCTGAACTTGAGAGTGCAAAAGCGCAAGTAAAATTGCTTAATGAGAAAATTAGGTGTGAAGTTGAACAGAACAGGGAGCAGATCATGAGTCTTCAACAAAAAGTTTCCAGGTTGCAAGACCAACAATGCAAAGATGCTGCTGCTTGTGATCAGGACATTCAAATAAAGCTGCAAAAGCTAAAGGAGCTCGAGTCTGAAGCAGAAGAGTTGAGGAAGTCTAATTTAAGATTGCATATAGAAAATTCTCACTTAGTTCGAAGATTAGATTCTACCCAAATCCTTGCTAATGCAGTTCTGGAAGACCCAGAGGTACGAAGATTATAATCACCAACACCTTTCCTTCATTCACTACTTGTCAGACCCTAATCTTTACCTTGTGCTTTTGAGATGCAGGTGGATGCTGTGAAGCAAGAAAGTGAGTGTCTTAAACAAGAAAATGAGCACTTGAAGAAGGAAATTGAGCAACTATATTCTGATCGATGTTCAGATCTTGAAGAATTAGTATATATGCGGTGGATAAATGCTTGCTTACGATATGAACTAAGAAACTATGAAGCCCCACCAGGTAAAACGGTTGCAAAGGACTTAAGCAGAAGCCTGAGCCCCACGTCTGAGAGGAAAGCCAAGCAGCTTATACTTGAATATGCAAATGCTGATGCACCAGGGAACATTGTGGACTTTGATATAGATCAATGGTCCTCCTCGCAGGCTTCTTCTCTCACTGACATTGGAGAGTGTGATGATTTTTCTTCTGTAGATAATTCATCTGCAGCCAAAACTAACACCATAAGCCAGACCAAGCTTTTAAGCAAGCTTAGACAACTGATACAAGGTAAAGACAGTGGTCATCACCATAGTCATGTTTCATCACAAGAAAAAATCAGACGTCAAAATAGCAATCTTCAACAGCAAAGTACTTCAACTGGAATTGAGGGTCTTAGGAGTGAGTTTTCAACTCCCATTGCCACATCTAGAACTTCCCTTGATTTCTCTAGGTTGACATGTACTCAGGAAGAAGTAAATAGGAGAAATTCAGATAGCGCTTTCATGGAAAGCTCAAAGAACTTCAGTGCACGTAAAAGTAGTTCCTTCTCAGATTCCTTAGGCTTGGAAAAAAATAATTTGGAGAAATACGCAGAAGCTTTAAAAGATTCTAGCGTGAGTGCTAGACAACAAAGACGTAGTAGATCAGCATCATGTAGTTAGTTTTTTGCAACTTATTATCATTGATGCATTAGAAATATATACGGTGAAGTAGTCAATGTAAATTAGTCGTCAGGTGTAGTTCAGACACCATCTGTGTATTAAATAAAAGTGCATTTTCAATCGTATGCATGATACATACATAGTTTTAGTTCTGATTACCACAGCACAGCATTTTATAACTTGGAGAATGATATTTGTCATAATTTCTTCTTATTCATGATTGGTGTATGATGTGGGACGTGGTACAACACCATTTAAAATTGGGTGAATTTGCAACGAGAGAATCGCGAGCCTCGTCATTTGTCATGGCTTTGGTAACTCGTTTTGGTATTAATATATCATTGCTCAAATCGTTGACATTTGCTTCATCTGCACTTGGCTTTGCATAACATCATAGCTAGTTTTTAGCACTAATTAATTGCATATCCTGGCGTTAAATCTGGCTGTACATGTCCTAGCCGGTGTGATGGAAAACAAATCTTGAGTAGGATTATTCCCACAATTTCCAACCAAAAAAATTGATAAAATAGAAAACGTGGAAGCGGTAAGAGACGAAGAATCTCAACTTGATGAGTATAAGGATCAAAAGTTGTAATGATTTAAATTCCAAAATTTGTAAATTCTAAGTAAAAAAATCTATAAAAAGACTTATATGCTATGCACTTTGTACTCATGGGTCCAAACACATTAAAGGCCCATCGGACAAGCCACCAGAGTCTTTTACAAGAAAAATAGGAACAATAGAAGGCTGGGAATTTCTCCCTGCACCCTCATATTTTTTTACCGTACCCCATAAGTAACCCATAAGTAAATTATAAAGTCAAATTTGCTCTCCTCTTCTTCCATCATTCTCCCCCACGACACCTACTTATTTTTCTCCACCTCCACCCACCTCCACCATTTCTTCTTCTTCCACCTTCAACTCCATCCCATCTTCTCTCATATCTCCATCTTTACCTCTACCCCATCTTCTTCCACCTCCACCCCATCATCTTCTTCCATCTCCACTCTAAAAAATATTTACAAGTGTACATTCAAATAAATGAAGATATTATAATAATATGAAATGTTGATGTTTGATTCAATAGGCAACGATTCATTTTTGTTCTTTTTAATGTTGGTGTTTGACTCAATGGGCTATGGTTTGGTTGTAGAAAATGTGAGGGTGGAGGAAGAAAATGACAATTAACAATGAAAAACTATACAATCCGTAATGTAAAATTACATTCCAGATTATATAATTTGTGATATAAAAGGTAAGGAAACTCGTCTAACTCAGTTGGTAGAGCGCAAGGCTCTTACCCTTATAGTCGTGAGTTTGGCGATTCATTAGAAGATGTGAAGGTGGAGGAAGAAAATGATAATTAACATTCATTTTTGTTCTTTTTAATGTTGATGTTTGACTCAATGGGATATGGGGTTTGGTTGTAGAAAATGTGAAGGTGGAGGAAGAAAATGATAATTGATAATGAAAGACGTGAAAATGTGTTCTCTAGACTATATAATTTGTAAATGTAATTTTGCATTATAGATTTTGATTTATAAAGAAGTCTGTCTAGCTCAGTTGGTAGAGCACAAGGTTTTTAACCTTGTGGTCGTGGGTTTGAGCCCCACGGTGGGCGATTTGTGATTCATTTTAAACATTAAATTTTTACGTTTTTGTTCTTTTTTAATATTGATGTGGGGTGATTCATTTTTGTTTTTTTAATGTTGATGTTTGACTTAATGGGATATGGTTTGGTAGTAGAAAATGTGTTTTCTAGACTATACAATCCGTAAATGTAATTTTTCAATATCGATTATTCCAGAATTTTTATGTTTTTGTTCTTTTTAATGTTGATGTCAGACGATTCATTTTTGTTCTTTTTAATGTTGATGTTTGACTCAATGGGATATGGTTTGGTTGTAGAAAATGTATTTTCTAGACTATATAATCCGTAAATGTAATTTTGCATTATCGATTATACTAGAATTTTTACATTTTTGTTCTTTTTAATGTTGATGTGGAGCGATTCATGTTTGTTTTTTTTAATGTTGATGTTTGACTCAATGAGATATGGTTTGGTTGTAGAAAACGTGTTTTCTAGACTATACAATCCGTAAATGAAATTTTGCATTATCAATTATTCCAAAATTTTTACGTTTTTGTTCTTTTTAATGTTGATGTCGGACAATTCATTTTTGTTCTTTTTAATGTTGATGTTTGACTCAATGGGATATGGTTTGGTTGTAGAAAATGTGTTTTCTAGACTATATAATCCGTAAATGTAATTTTGCATTATCGATTATTCTAGAATTTTTACATTTTTGTTCTTTTTAATGTTGATGTGGGGCGATTCATGTTTGTTCTTTTTAATGTTGATGTTTGACTCAATGGGATATGGTTTGGATGTAGAAAACGTGTTTTCTAGACTATACAATCCGTAAATGAAACTTTGCATTATCAATTATTCCAGAATTGTTACGTTTTTGTTCTTTTTAATGTTGATGTGGGGCGATTCATTTTTGTTCTTTTTAATGTTGATGTTTGACTCAATGGGATATGGTTTGGTTGTAGAAGATGTATTTTCTAGACTATACAATCCGTAAATGTAATTTTGCATTATCGATTATACTGGAATTTTTACATTTTTGTTCTTTTTAATGTTGATGTTTGACTCAATGAGATATGGTTTGGTCGTAGAAAATGTATTTTCTAGACTATACAATCTGTAAATGTAATTTTGCATTATCAATTATACCAGAATTTTTACGTTTTTGTACTTTTTAATGTTGATGTTTGACTTAATGGGCTATCACTTGGTTTGGTAATAAAAAATGTGAAGGTGGAGAAAGGAAATGATAATGAATAATAAATTAAATTAAATTTCAAATTGTATAATCTGTACTGCAAAATTACATTTGTAAAATTCAAAATTTAAATTTGCATTACGGATTTTAGAATGTAATTATTTGTATGGATTATACCATTCGAATCTTTTGGAACATATTTCATATCGGAGTGTTGTGGTAAACTTGTTACGGAAGACATTGCTCGCATTTCAGAAGGTTTGTTCCGGAAATCCTATTATGGGAAACCTTTTCCAAAATGTATTGCATGTGATACATAAATATGATCTCGTAAATTCTGTTTCGGAAATTTGATTCTCAAAATTCTATTTCAAAAATTTTGTTCTGGAAATACTATTCCGGAAATTTCGGAAGTCAATTTTAGAGGAAAAAAAAATGATCATTTTGAAAATTTGTATAGTTGCGTGAAAGAATTGTGGAAAAACAAAAAATTATGCAAAAATTGCAAAATTCTATTTTAACTGTAAGCCTAGTTCGCTCGTGATCCATAAGAATGTCCTATCCGTGTCCATGATCCCATCATAGTGATATCATGGTCATCGGAAAATTTTAAAATATCAGGTAAGTGACTATGTCTATCGTGTTCTTCTGACTTATACCTGCATTATGTAATCGTGTTCACGATTGCTAGGTATGAGCTTATGAATGTAAAATGGAAAGCTTAGCTGCAGCAACAATTTCATTTCAAATTCCAGATTTTCACTATGACCTTAATTTAATTTTGGAGAAAGCGATAAAAAAGAACAAATAAATATAAGCATTGCTACATGCATTATCACGATGAGTTCATATGAAATTTCTCAAGATTTTATTAAATACTACAATATTACTGGCTTCTCCGGAATCGAGAACTAATAAACTTTTGCCTCATTTCCATGAGCCCTTAAGTGATAAGGGCTATGCCTTGTAGAATCAATGCATCGGCTAGAACTTGGTTAGCAGCTTGTGAAGGATGGACGCTATCCCAAAACACATATTGGGTTGCATTAGAACAAGTTCCTGGTGATTTTGGATTGCACAATAAAGATGTTGTCTCCACTATTCCAGTACCACAGCAACCTTTCCTTGCCTCGGCAAAACCTATATATAGAACATCAAAAGACAGCATAGAAGAATAAGAACCATGCTTTTACCCCAAGAGATCAAAGTCATGTGTGATTGTATTGTATTCTACTCAAGTTAAGTATCAATTACCAGATTTTAAAGGGGACTGAACAAGCTCATAAAGAGGTTTGAAAATATCAAACACAACAATCTTAAGACCAGGAAGCTGCTTCTGGAGATTTGCTGCAGCTGTTTTGATTTTGTTGTTAAATCCTAGGGCATCATTGTTGATCCTCGAGACACAACCATTCTCGTGGAAACCAAACAATGTTCTTGCAGCAGGTAGGCACCCTAGAGGTGGGAGTGAAGTCACTCCAACTTTCCTAGCTCCCAATTTATACAAGTCCTGTGTTCAAAACAAAGCACCTTTAGAATAATCTTTTTCTGTTTTGATGAGATTATGACTCATTTTTCCAGATACAGTAACAGTAACAAAGTAAAATACCTTAACAAAGATTGAAAATGCACCCACAAGGTATGCAGAATACTGATCAGGAGTTAAGGCTTTGCTTATTATAGGATTGACGTAATAGTTTTGCACAAAATCACTACTGCCAGCACTCAATATGTACAGCGCATCCTTAATAATCAACGCTGCTTTTTTACTACCAGCAACCTTGGCCAACTTGCCTTGATATTCCTTGAAATACTTTAACTGTTGAGACAATGGAATCGCATGCTGCAAGGAAAAAACATAAATTTTCAAAGATATGTGAGTTTTCCAGAGTGTGTGCGAACGATATTCATTCCCAACTTACGTTCAAAATAGCAGCTTTTTCATCATAACCAGAGGCTGCTGAAGCAAAGTTTGCTCCAATGAGAAGATTCTTCCCTGAAGCCTGAGGGCTAAGATATGCAGGTGCGAAACTCTTAAAACCCAGCGTTTCAGCTGCAAAAGGAAACGTTGTTTTCACAAGAATGAAACATTATTTCTAACGAATCAGAGTGAGTTTAAAGTTTAGGTTTATTTCCTCACCAGTAATATCAGTGGCTAGTTTCCCATTGCAGAACCTCCCAGTGGGTTGATGGTTGAAAAAGTCCCTTCCATAAGGAAGGTAATTTGCCTTGAAAATGGTAGGCAAATAATCATTATTCCCAACATCCACGGCTGAGTCACCAAATGTTATGATTGCTGGCACAAGGGTATTTTGTGCATTACCCAATGCAAAGAACACAAACGCAAAGAGTGCAAGAAGTCCCTTTGTGCTATTGATATTCATCTTTGTGTGGCTAACAATAACCTTCTTTGTGGCTTTCTTCTGTGCATGTGTTATATTTATAAGTTGAAGTGTCGAACTAATATGGCAACTGAAATGACCCCTTATCACCCTACCAATGGAGGAGGATCGAAGTTGAGCATCGCTATTAAATGAGAACACATGAACTTGTTACATCCTTCGATAATGTCCTGTTTTTTGAGACCATACCTTTTAACCTCACACGTGATTTTGCTTTCTAGTCACAAACTCCAGTCTCGTGTCTGTTTACATTGCTTCTTTTATTTACTACGGTGGTCGGTGAGAAAAGTTGTTGAAATTTTGTGCTTAGGAGGCAGCATAATAATTTTGATCACGAGAGAGCTGCATGCGTTGGAGACTCGGAGTTTTTTCCATTGATGAATTGGCGGTGTTTCTTCTTTTTGGTGAATAAAATGGATACTTCAAGTTGAACTATTTTCATTTCGGATTTAGTTTCAATTCACAACCAATATAGAATGATTTTAGATCTTTCACCAACGAAAAAATATATGTCACATCCAATCATGTTACATTTTTCACACCTCTTTCGTATATAGAAACGTTACACAAATTTGTCTCTCTTTCTAAGCAGTATGTATCGCCTTTTACTTCATATGGATAATGGATTTATTCTCTGGTAAATCCACAAGACTATCTATAGACTCTTAGGTTAAAGATTTATTACAATCAAAGTAATGTACTCAATGCATCATGAATTAATTCTTAACAATTGGATTCTTAGAACACAAATAGAGGTACATGATCAACAACAACAAAAAAAGTATATCTTCATACATAAAAAAAAAATGAGAACTAAAGTACACTTGGAATGGGAAGTAGGGGATGCACTCTGATGACCTCTCTATGACTTTGTTTCTACAGATAAATTTTGCAGAGTCTCTAAGATTAAAGACCTTAAACCAGTAAACGGTTCTTAGCCTTCAGGGTGCACAGTATCTGCATACCCATTTGGAAGGGCTGAAACTAATCTAATTGGGCTAACTATAAACTGAGAATGTAACAAGCTAAGAAGTCACGTTGAAGAGTTACCAGAATGCAAGCCAAAATTTGGTGGTAAAAATGTGAGAACTATTCTTATTAAAAAGAACCTGGTAATTGTCATAATAAGCAACATTTGTTTATGAAAGAAGGCTCTTGTTTGGAGGGCTATGTAATATCAGTTTTAAGTTTTCAGTTAATCAATGTGGTGAGGACTGTTTGATTATAGTTTACAGTGAAGAGTGCTCTTTGTGGTGCTTTCAATGAGTGAGACACTAAATTTAAATTCGGAGATGCGGCCAAGAATATTCTCAAAGACTATCTCAGTGATTAAATTTGTGAGCAATTTAGTTAAATGAAACATGGGTAGGATTTTAAAACACTTACTTCATAGACTCTGTTATTGAACCAGGGCAGGTGCATTGCTCAAATTTACATTTCTGATTAAGCCCACATCGAGTGGTACTGTAAAGTCAGATCATACTACAATACGAAGAGACTGCTAAGATGATGATCACGGAGCCATGTGATAAGCACAAAGCGAATTATTCTTTCGCCTTTTACTAAAGAATACTGTGTGTTTGTCACTACAAGTGGCATACGTCTATTTTCATTAATTACTATTGTTCTCTATGTACTCCTCCTTAGTATTTATTGAATTTTCCTGAGTACGATTATGTCTTTCAGTTTTAACAATGCAAATATTAGTCTTTGCTTGTTAACTTAGTATCCCGTGCTTGTGTTGATGACGTGTCTTTATTGAAATTTTTCTTTAGTTTGTATTTTATGAATTCTATCTTTTACTTTTTTTTTTCTTTTCTGAACTCTTCCTTCTATAGTTTTATTTTTTCACAGTAAACAAGATGCCATAGAGTTGTCAACAATGTCCTCTTAAGTGGACAAAACATCTGTTAAGAAGTTGGCTCCATACCATCCCAGAGTTTCATTGTTTGAAGTTTGACATGAAAGCTGGTTTTACTAATATTGTTTCACTAAAACGTGTAGTTTGGATAGACGGACTACTGAGAACCTTCCACTAAGGATTCATCACAACAGATCCTTAAAGAGTTCCATAAATGAAACCAAAATTTGAAAATTTGAACTTATATGCAGAGCCCTTAAAGAGCTCTTCCAAAAATAGGTGTATGCCACTTAATGAGACAAACATACGGTATTCTTTAGTAAAAGGCGAAAGAATAGTTCGCTATGTGTTTAACTAATGGCTCCGTGAGAAGACAATGAAGTGCATTTCCATTATATAATGATCCTAGTTCTGTTCTTACGATACCGTAGTCGATGTGGACTTCGATCAGACATGTTAACTAAGTCATGACATAATTCAATTTTAATTGATTTTTTTAATTCAATCAGACACGCGTTTTAATATGCATTTAATATAAAATTTTAATTAGATCTCTACTCTGACTTTGGATCAATTCTTTTCGGGTTCTATTATTATAAAATAATTAAACATCATTTTTTTTTGAAAGAGTTGTAAAACATTTTTTATAAAAATACTATTGAATAGTTTATAAAGAAAATTTATCAATCAAAGAAAAATGTTATAACTTTTTTTTTCATAGTTATTTATATTTTATAGTTTTAAATTTTCTCACAAATAATTGTTACATATTTTAAATTTTAAACACCACTTTCAAAGAGTCATGAAACATTTGATATAAAAATCATCTTGTCAAGAAAAATTATCAAACAGATAAACAAGCATGCTATAAATTTCTTACAAATGAATTTTAAATATACTCAGTTTCTATTGTTTTAAAATTAATCGTCCCTAGAACAACTAATTCACATTTAACTCAATAATTAAGGTGTAACTGAATAAGTACTATCTAAGACACTACACTATGGATATCTCCCACAAAACTTATCATCTAAATTATTTAAGTTCAAAAAGCAAAATCATTACTCAAATACAACAAATGTCTAAAAGTTTAAACTATGAAATTATAGTTGTTTTAAAATTAAGCATTCTCTCAACATTACTCAGATACATGTCTAAAAGTTTAAACTAGAAATTATAGGACTTTACCCCTAAGGGAGCCCTTCCAGAAATTCTCGAAGGCCCAGGATAAACCCAGGCCCAAGAGGGGGATTTGGAAATAGTTTTCAACCAGCAATAGACGCGCCTCGGTTAGAACCTCACTAGCTGCATCATTGCCCCAAGCGCAAAGATAGTCTAACTAGCTGTCTGTCAGGGAATTTATTGGCATTTGCCAGTCTCAACAAATACTTATAACCTATGTGGGACTTAGCAAATGTACCAGTCTGTTGTTGCTAGACCATTTTCAACTTGCTGAATTACCGGCTTTTTCAGTGATTGATAGCAGCATTCCTCCTGTTTTTTTTAAGTCTTTGCAATAGTATTTTGAAGTCACTAATAAACAATAGGTTTCTTTCATAGCAATGGCATGTATATTTTTTAGAACATATAAATGCATAGCTGCAGCTGCAGTATTGTATGTACAGAAATTTATGTGACTGGTGAAGTGTATGGGAAGCACGGGCTAATGGAGATGCTCGCAACTGTTCGATGGAATGTCTGTTAGAAGTCTAGTCTCATGGAGTACTATGGTTTCAGGTTATACTTTCAACTGTGATTCTCTTGGTGCTTGTGTGATTTTTAAGAGGATGGAGTTAGTTGGAAGGTTTGCAGCCGAATTCGGTGGTGACGTGGACCTCTCTCTTATCAGGTCATGCTAGATGTGGGCTTTATGACAAAACTGTTGAGTTGTTTAAGTTGATGAGGACGAGGACAAGGACAATTGACATCAGTGCCGAAGCATTGGTCGTGATGTTGTCTGTGTGTGCTACTGACTGGGGAAAAGAAATCCATGAACTTGTTAAAGGTGGATATGAAGATTATTTCTTTGTGAAGAATGCTCTGATAGGTACATATGGGAAGCACCAAAATTTGGGGGATGCACAAAGGGTATTTTTGGATATAAAGAACAAGAGCCTAGTCAGTTGGAATGCTTTGATATTGTAATATGCTGAATCTGGATTGTGTGAGGAGTCCTATGCAGCATTTTTTCAGATGGAGAAGTCATGTACAGGTGGTCAATCCCCAGTGAGGCCTAATGTTATAAGTTGGAGTGCGGTGATTAGTGGCTTTGGGGAGAAGTCACTGAAACTTTTTAGGCAAATGCAGCTTTCCAAAGTAATGGCCAATTGTGTGACAATTTCATGGTTTTATCAGTTTGTGCGGAGTTAGCTGCATTGAACGTTGGCAGGGAACTCCATGGTTATGCCATTAGGAATTTGGTGGGTGAAAATATATTGGTGGGAAATGGAGTGATTAACATGTATATGAAGTGCGGGAACTTCAAGGAAGGACATATAGTGTTTGATAGTATTAAGGGAGCAGGAATGAAGCCAGACAACATCACTTTTGTGGCTATTCTATCTGCTTGCAGTCATGCTGGACTTGTTGCCGCTGGTCGTAACCTTTTTTATCAGATGGCCAGAAAGTTTAGGATTGAAGCTAATGTAGAGCATTATGCATGCATGGTTGACCTCCTTGGTCGTGTTGGTCTTTTGAAGGAAGCAACTGATATTGATATTGTTCGAAACATGCCTATTGTACCTAATGAGTATATTTGGGGAGCTCTTTTAAAGTGTAGAATGTATGGAGACATGAACATTGCAGAAGAAACAGCATCACAAATCCTTACCCTGAAGTCAAAAATAACAGGGAGCATCATGCTGCTGTCCAATATATACGCTGCAAATGGAAGGTGGGATGACTTCGCAAGAGTGAGGGTGTCAGCAAGGACAAAAGGTCTTAAAAAAGTACCTGGTCAGAGTTGGATTGAGGTGCAAAAGAAAATTTACATGTTTTCAGCGGGGAATTCAGTCCATTTGAGTTTGGAAGAAGTTTATGTGATCCTTGAAGAATTGGCCCTTCACATGGCGACTGAAAATTATAATCTATAGTTGCTTTTGTCAAGAATTTGTTTATGTTGCAATCAGGGAGCCAAGAGGGTAGATATTATATAATCATATCACTCTATGTTTTCAACTTTTGTTGTATGATTAAATTGTTGAAAAACAGAATCACATTTACTAAATAGACCCAAATTTGAACTAAAATTGCAGAGACCCTTTAGAAGGGCTCTTTCAAAAATAGGCGTATGCCATTTAGCGAGACAAACACACGGTATTCTTTAGTAAAAGGCGAAAGAATAGTTCGCTATGTGTTTAACTCATGGCTCCGTTGAATCTATCAAAGAGTAGAGTATTTCAGTATTTTATAACGATCCTATATATGTTCATACATTAACACAGTCGATGTGGACTTTGGACTAGATCATATAATTTTTTCAGTTCCTATTATTACAAAACTAGTGTAAACACATGTGATGTGGACTTTGGACCATGTGCTAAGCAATATTGCATGTATGATTTTTTAAATATATGTAATATTATAATATTTAATAATATTAAGTTAATATATAAACTAAAATTATATTTATTAAAAATAAAATAAAATATATAAAAACAGAAGAAAAAATAACCATTGATAAATAAATTAAAAAAGAGAAAACAAAAATAACCACTTTTACAAAAAACTAATTTTTAAAAATTTAATAAATTATTAATTGTCAAAAGAGTGTAAAAAAACTCCAATATTAATAAAATTCTAATACTAATATGAAAAACATGAGAACTGCTTTATTCACATTTAGCCCAGAATGAACCCAGGCCCAAGAGGGGGTTTGGAAATAGTTTTCAACCAGGGGGTTTGGAAATAGTTTTCAACCAGCAATAGACGCGCCTAGGTTAGAAACTCACTAGCTGCGTCATTGCCCCAAGCACAAAGATACTTTACATAGCTGTCTGACTAGTTATTTATTAGCATATCTCAGTCTCAACAAATATTCATTTCCTATGTGGGACTGAAATCACTGAAACTTTTTAGACAAATGCAGCTTTCCAAAGTAATGGCCAATTGAGTGACAATTTCATGCGTTTTATCAGTTTGTGCGGAGTTGGCTGCATTATCCTACTAATGTTGCCCTAAGATCCTATGGCTTAGAAGTGTCAATAATGATTTTGTATGATGTTCGCTGCAGTTTGACTATCTTAAGAGTTTGGAGATTGAAGAAAAGATCGACAAAATCAGATGGTGCCTAACAGCTGATGGGCCCTCTGCCTTCTCTCTACGAAAGATAAAATGATCAAATTTTGGAAGATATGCTTAGTGCTGTCATTATTCAATTCAATGACAAAATGTGCACAAGGTTTTATGGTGGAGGAACTAACTTTTGGTCACTTGTTTCAAATGTACACAGTTTTTTTTGTTTCAGGAGATGTATTAATGCTTGAGCTCATGTATCTTTCTAATTGGATTCAAATTCAATTGGCAAGGCTTAGCCTTCTGAAGTTACCAATTACATTTTTGAGGTGTACTTATTAATAGCATGTTGTAGTATCATAATGAGTCTGTCATGCATGATGCTCTGAAGGGTATTTGAACCTTTTGCTTGTGTAAATGTTTCTTGTCCCACATCTTTTTGCCTTATAACTGTACGCATATAAAACTTTCTATAAATAATTTATTATAAACAATAAATATATAAGCCAAACTCTATTGTTCATCACCCAATTACGAAGCTTTTTGCAGACATTTCATAGAAATAAAACACTGATTCAACCGGTGATAAAATAAAGAAAAGACGTCCTAGGGGTCCCAGAACAAAGTACGGCATGAACAAGGAAATAAATATTAGAATACACCCCCACGGATAACCCTGCAACATAGAGGATCTTTATGTGCAAATACACCCCCACGGATAACCCTGCAACATAGAGGATCTTTATGTGCTAATGCTAGGGATTTCAAAAGACCAATTAAAGAAGACCCAAATCAATAAAATTGCTCCAATGTTGATGCTCCTCTTAGGCCTTTTTGGCAGCTACAACGAAAAAAATTAAAGATTATGATTTTACTCTAAACAAGGTTCGATCATATATCTTTCCAATTACCAAGTGCACAATCAATTTATGTTTCATGATAATTTTTAGGCTTAATTCATCTTTTGGTCCTCTAATTATGATGTCAGGTTCATTTTGGTCCCTTAATTTTGTTGCGGTTCAATTTAGTCCTCCAATTTTTTAAGGAGGTTTAATTTTGCCATCGACGTTAAAAACGTTAAAAAAATTAACGGCAGACTGTTTTAATGTGATACTGTGGCAACAGTATATTACGTGACAGTGTATTACATGGATGTGGATTTGAGTTAAAAAAATTACTTTGTTTTGAGAGGGGGTTAGGGTTGGAAGGTAATAGGATTAGGGTTGGAAGGAAATAGGATTAGGGTTGCGAAGGAAATAGCGAACACAAGATCAAATTGGGGAAAGTGGTGGAGAAGAATAACCAAAACGAAGAAGGATTCGAAGGTTTGCTGTCGTGTTGGCTGTGGCTTGCCGTCGTCATTGCCAGTTCAAAGGTTAGTTTCTGCGGTATTTGCGTTATGAAGCGAATTGACAGTGTATTTGTTTCATTTAACTTATTTATTGTTGAAAGTATGTTGTTTATGAGGGTTGTTGGTTTTGTGTGTGATTTTGTTTGTTTTTGTTTGTTTATATGGTAAGTGGGTTGTGGTCCCGTTTCTTTTTCGTCAGTGGGTTGTGAGACGAAATATGGTTGCAATATGGTGCTCCACCGTGAGAGGAAAAGCCACCACCGTGAGAGGAAAAGCCACCACCATGATTGGATGAGCTTGGATGTTGCGATCCCCGCGAATTACACGACCAAGAACAAGAAGACTGCCCCTTCGACATCATTCACGAAGAACATCCACCAAATGAAGAAGAACTCCAAAACAAAGAAGATGAATCGTGAAATTAGGGTTCACCAATTCTCCCTCAATATAATTCATTGCCACCTCATCACAGTACATTCATGCTCAGATATTAAAAAACCTGCCATGTTTATGTTCCAAACTGACACATGTGCACTGTTCTGACGTCGTTTAACCAAAGATAACGGGAGGGACCAAATTAAACTGTTTTAAAAAACTGGAGGACTAAATTGAACCTCAACAAAATTAGGGGACCAAAATGAACCCGACATCATAATTAGAGGACCAAAAGATGAATTAAGCCTATTTTTTATGAATTAAGAATTATCTTATCACCCAACACGTTCAAACCTACTAGTAAAATAATAAGCAATTAAATTAACAAATAATTGACATAGTACTCTTAACTATTTGAGCTAGTACATTTCTACATCATAAATTTAACATTAAATGTCATAAAGGTTCTCACTATCCGCATTTAGTAAATAATTATTTATTTAATTATTTAATTTTCTCGGGTCTTACTGTAGGTCCAGGAAGAAGCCCCCACCTACTTTTATCCTTTTTATGCATGTTCGATTCAACACCTTTAGATCTCTTCGGAGTTGAAGAGAATCCTTTTCAGACTATTAATTCTCGATAGATTATTTTGTTCCAATAGTTTTAGTCGGCCAATTTCAACTTTGTAAGTCGGGATGTGATTTTGGTCCAATTCTTTCAGCCTCACTATGTCGACTTCCCGATTCTTCCTTAAATCCTTTTGTCGGCCAATTTTGTCCACGTATTATTTGATAACTGGAACGAGTTGGTTTATATATTCAGCAAGGCCCTAGGTTTGTTGTTCAATTGGGTTTGTTGTCCAATTCGACCTAGTGGGTTTGTTGTCCAATTCGACCCAAAGCCATAACTAACGGGATTGGAGGAGGTTGAGAGGCCTCGATGATGAGTTCAAATTGATGATTTTGGTTGCCAATCATGAAAACGAATCAAAAACTGAGAAGTAAAAACTAAAAAAAAAATAAAATAATAAAATGAAAATTATTAAATAAAAAATAAATATAAATGAATAAGATGAAAACTATAAACTAAAACAAATAAATAAAATGAAAATAATTAAATAAAAAAATACAATAAAAAACAAACAATAAGTGCAATAAAATAAATACAAGAAATAATAAATAATAATTTAAATTTAAATACAAAATATACAAAATACCTAATATGAATACTTCTATTTTTTTGTCAAAGTAAATACTCGATTTAAATGAATAAAGACTCAAAGTAAATATTTCACCCAGTTAATAAATTACATTTATAGAGGCTTTTTTTATACATACATTTCCAAAACAATGTGAGACAAAAAACATTTACACAAGCAGAAGGTTCAAAGGGTATGTCGTTTTAGGATATATTATCTACACCTTTCACATGCTACTTTTACAAACGGTATGTAATTTTAGGGAATATCATATATACCCTTCACATGCTACGATTGCTACTTTTATAAACGGTATGTCATTTTAGATATCATTTATACCTTTCATATGCTACTTTTACAAACGATATGTAATTTTAGGAAATGTCATCTATACCTTTCACATGCTACGATTGCTACTTTTATAAACGGTATGTCATTTTAGAAGATATCATCAATACCCTTCACATGCTACTTTTACAATATTTTTCACATGCTATTTTTATAAACAGTATGTCATTTTAGGAGATATCATTCATACTCTTCACTTGCAACTTTTACAAACGGTATACCATTTAAGGGATATCATCTACACCCTTCACATGTTACTTTTTACAACTTTTACAAATGATATGACATTTTAGGGGATATCATCTATATCATCAACTAGAGGATTAAACAAGATAAAAGTTATGTCAGAGTTGATTTTATTCACGAAACTTAACATCAATAAAAGGTAGAAAACAACGTTATCACACATACACCAGAATATATCACATGCAACATTGTATTGGCTCTATAGGGAGTATGCGTGCTAAATAGATACCTTGATTGTTTGCTTGTGTAAATGGTTATATAAATGTAAGTTAGTATCGGCTTAAGACATACTTTGGAATCTTACTTTTGACAAATAAGTCGAGGTCTTCAATTTTAGGTAATTTTGTATGTTATATTTAAATTTAAATGATTATTTATCGTTTCTTGAATCTATTTTACTGCATTATTTATTATTAGTTTATTTTTTGTATATTATTTATTTATTTATATCATTTTTATTTAATAACTTTTATTTTATTTTGTTTTTTTTTTAATTTTTGGTTTTTAGTTTTCTTTTGATGGCGGGTAGTCAGATTCAATCCTCTGAGTTCATCCCCGAGGCTTCTCAACCTCCCCAAGTCTCTCTAATTACGATCCTCGTTAACCGATTTCGCCAACGAACTCAAGGTGGGATGGAAAATTTGAATCAGCTCGCTCCGATTATTCAGGGTGCGACGGGAAATTTGAATCAGTTCACTCTGATAATTCATGGTGCGACGAAAAATTTGAATCAACTCGCCCCGATTATTGAAGATTATGAGACTGAAATCAAATGGCTGAAGATATAGAGAAAATTTGTAACGCAGAGATCGCAAGATTGGAAGATGTGGGAAAGAAATGGGACGAAGACTTAGCTAGGCTTGATGACTTAGCGAAGAAATCTGAAGCGGACCTCGCTAGGCTTCAGGATTTAGAACAAATTCGGATCCCCGCCTACAAGTCTGAGATCAGGCGGCTCAAAAGATTTGAATGACGATCTATGACCCGAATTCATGATCTTGAGGAGGCTAAAGAGGAGTTGAAGATGACCTTACACATGCTTAGAAAGGACAAAAATAATTGTCTGTATCAGTTAGATGTGGCAAGATGTGAGAAAGAAGAACTTAGAGCCATGTCAATCAAACTGAAGGACGACATTAATAGGTTGCATCGCAACCTCTAATGACTAGCTTGTAGTAATTAGCATGTGGAAACCTTTCTCGCAATTTCCTCATAGATAAGTTGCATCTGAAAAACCTTTCTCGTAATTTCCTCTTATTAACCTGCAATAACTAGCGTTTAAAGTTATATAGGATTATACATGTTTGTAAAAGTGATGAGATGAAAAGAAATACCTTTCACATGCTACTTTTACTACTTTTACAAACGGTATGACATTTTAGGGGATATCATCTATATCATTCACATGCTACTTTTACAATACGCTTCACATGCTATTTTTACAAACAATATGTCATTTTAGGATATTATCTAACCGTGTATTGGCTCTAGAGGGAGTATTCATGTTAAATGGATACCTCGATTGTTTGCTTGTGTAAATGGTTATATAAATGGAAGTTAGTATCGGCTTAAGACTTACTTTGGAATCTTACTTTTGACAAATAAGCCGAGGTCTTCAATTTTAGGTAATTTTGTATGTTATATTTAAATTTAAATGATTATTTATCGTTTCTTGAATCTATTTTACCGCATTATTTATTATTTGTTTATTTTTTGTATATTATTTATTTATTTATATAATTTTTATTTTATTTTGTTTTGTTTTTAGTTTTTAGTTTTTTAGTTTTCTTTCTATGGTGGGTAGTCAGATTCAATCCTCTGAGTTCATCCCCGAGGCTTCTCAGCCTCCCCAAGTCTCTCTAGTTACAGTCCTCGCTAATCGATTTCGCCAACAAACTCAGGGTGGGATGGACAATTTGAATCAGCTCGCTCTGATTATTCAGATGCGACAGAAGATTTGAATCAGCTCACTCCGATAATTCATGGTGCGATAGAAAATTTGAATCAGCTCGCTCCGATTATTGAAGATTATGAGGCTAAAATCAAACGGCTGGAGGACACAGAGAAGATTCGTAACGCAGAGATCGCAAGATTGGAAGATGTGGGAAAGAAACGGGACGAAGACTTAGCTAGGCTTGAGGACTTAGCGAAGAAATCTGAAGCAGACCTAGCTAGGCTTGAGGATTTAGAACAAATTTGGATCCCCGCCTACAAGTCTGAGATCGGGCGGCTCAAAAGATTTGAACGACGATCTATGACCCGAATTCATGATCTCGAGGAGGATAAAGAGGAGTTGAAGATGACCTTACGCATGCTTAGAAAGGACAAGAACATGTGTCTGTATCAGTTAGATGTGGCAAGATGTGAGAAAGAAGAACTTAAAGCCATGTCAATCAAACTGAAGGACGACATTAATAGGTTGCATCGCAACCTCTAATGACTAGCTTGTAGTAATTAGCATGTGGAAACCTTTCTCGCAATTTCCTCATAGATAGGTTGCATCTGGAAAACCTTTCTCTCAACTTCCTCTTATTAACCTGCAATAACTAGCGTTTAAAGTTATATAGGATTATACATGTTTGTAAAAGTGATGAGATGAAAAGAAATACTTTTCACATGCTACTTTTACAAAACAAACAGTATTCCATTTTAGGGATATCATTTATACCCTTCACATGCTACTTTTACTACTTTTACAAACGGTATGACATTTTAGGGGATATCATCTATATCATTCACATGCTATTTTACAATACGCTTCACATACTATTTTTACAAACAATATGTCATTTTAGGATATTATCTAACCGTGTATTGGCTCTAGAGGGAGTATTCGTGTTAAATGGATACCTCGATTGTTTGCTTGTGTAAATGGTTATATAAATGGAAGTTAGTATCGGCTTAAGACTTACTTTGGAATCTTACTTTTGACAAATAAGCCGAGGTCTTCAATTTTAGGTAATTTTGTATGTTATATTTAAATTTAAATGATTATTTATCGTTTCTTGAATCTATTTTACCGCATTATTTATTATTTGTTTATTTTTTGTATATTATTTATTTATTTATATAATTTTTATTTTATTTTGTTTTGTTTTTAGTTTTTAGTTTTTTAGTTTTCTTTCTATGGTGGGTAGTCAGATTCAATCCTCTGAGTTCATCCCCGAGGCTTCTCAGCCTCCCCAAGTCTCTCTAGTTACAGTCCTCGCTAATCGATTTCGCCAACAAACTCAGGGTGGGATGGACAATTTGAATCAGCTCGCTCTGATTATTCAGATGCGACAGAAGATTTGAATCAGCTCACTCCGATAATTCATGGTGCGATAGAAAATTTGAATCAGCTCGCTCCGATTATTGAAGATTATGAGGCTAAAATCAAACGGCTGGAGGACACAGAGAAGATTCGTAACGCAGAGATCGCAAGATTGGAAGATGTGGGAAAGAAACGGGACGAAGACTTAGCTAGGCTTGAGGACTTAGCGAAGAAATCTGAAGCAGACCTAGCTAGGCTTGAGGATTTAGAACAAATTTGGATCCCCGCCTACAAGTCTGAGATCGGGCGGCTCAAAAGATTTGAACGACGATCTATGACCCGAATTCATGATCTCGAGGAGGATAAAGAGGAGTTGAAGATGACCTTACGCATGCTTAGAAAGGACAAGAACATGTGTCTGTATCAGTTAGATGTGGCAAGATGTGAGAAAGAAGAACTTAAAGCCATGTCAATCAAACTGAAGGACGACATTAATAGGTTGCATCGCAACCTCTAATGACTAGTTTGTAGTAATTAGCATGTGGAAACCTTTCTCGCAATTTCCTCATAGATAGGTTGCATTTGGAAAACCTTTCCTCATAGATAGGTTGCATCTGGAAAACCTTTGCAATAACTAACATTTAAAGTTATATAGCATTTACAAACAATGTTGTGTTAAATGGATACCTCGATTGTTTGATTGTGTAAATGGTTATATAAATTTATCAAACCAAAGAAACATGTTATAACTTCTTTTTTGCATAATTATTTATATTTTATAATTTTAAATTTTCTCACAAATAATTGTTATATATTTTAAATTTTAAACACCACTTTTAAAGAGTCATGAAACATTTGATATAAAAATTATCTTATAAAAAAAAATTATCAAACATTCAGTTTCTATTGTTTTAAAATTAATTGTTTCAACTAATAATTATAGGACTTTACCCTAAGGGAGCCCTTCCAGAAATTAAGAAAGATCGATTCTTTGTTGGGATCCTTCCTTTCTTCAAAGGGAAGGAACAAAGATAGAATTTCCTCAATGTGCCCCACTCGTTCTTTTTTCTATGGTCAGAACTTCATCTGGGTTCGAATTTAGGACTTTACCCCTAAGGGAGCCCTTCCAGAAATTCTCGAAGGCCTAAGATAAACCACTCGTTCTTTTTTCTATGGTCAGAACTTCATCTGGGTTCGAATTTAGGACTTTACCCCTAAGGGAGCCTTCCAGAAATTCTCGAAGGCCTAAGATAAACCACTCGTTCTTTTTTCTATGGTCAGAACTTCATCTTGGTTCGAATTTAGGACTTTACCCCTAAGGGAGCCCTTCCAGAAATTCTCGAAGGCCTAAGATAAACCACTCGTTCTTTTTTCTTCGAAACCACTCGTTCGTACTCGTTCGTTCTTTTTTCTATGGTCAGAACTTCATCTGGGTTCGAATTTAGGACTTTACCCCTAAGGGAGCCCTTCCAGCCACTCGTTCTTTTTTCTATGGTCAGAACTTCATCTGGGTTCGAATTTAGGACTTTACCCCTAAGGGAGCCCTTCCAGAAATTCTCGAAGGCCTAAGATAAACCAAGGCCCAAGAGGGGATTTGGAAATAGTTTTCAACCTGCAATAGACGCGCCTCGGTTAGAACCTCACCAGCTGCGTCATTGCCCCAAGCGCAAAGATACTTTACACATCTGTCTGACTAGTGATTTATTAGCATTTGTCAGTATCAACAAATATTCATTTCCTATGTGGGACTTCGCCAATGTACCGGTGGGTTGCTAGATCATTTTCAACTTGCTGACTTGATCAGCTATCCCAGTTATTCATAGCAGCATTCCTTCTGTTTTTTACATGCTCACCAAAAAGAAAAAATATATCACATCCAATCGTTACATTTTTCACACACACAGATTTGTCTTTCTTTCTAAGCAGTATGTATGCCTTTTATTTTAGAGGGATACTGGATTTATTCTATTGTAAATCCACAAGACTATATATAGTTGGAGGTTGAAAAAAAATTAGAAAACTAAAAATAATAGAAAGAAAACTAGAAAACACATTCTTGATCATTATCTTGCATCTGGGCCCCAATGAGCTTCAAGATCAACAACGTTCATTTCAATGGAGTTGACGCCTTCTTGTTCTCTACTCGCTTCCATTTTTAAGGACTCTTTCAGTTCAGCGACAACGTAATTCATTGATGGTCTTTGGATAGAGATTGAAGGCACACAAGCCACTGCTGCCTCCAAGGCCTTCCACATAGAACCAAAGTCAAAATCTCTTTGCATCTTTGGATCAACAATTTGTTGTATATCTCCCCTTTCAAGAAACTGGTTAACCCATTGCACAATGTGAGTGTTCTGATGACCTTTTATTATAGCTGGCTGCCCGGTAATTAGCTCCAAAAGCACAATGCCAAAACTATAAACGTCGCTTTTTTCAGTCAGCCTGCTGGATATGTAGTATCTGTAAAAGCAAACTCAAAAGGGTTGAAGAAGATATGTTCAACTTGAAACCTCCTTGTAAATATAAAAGAAACTGCACCATGTTTGTTTGATAGAACTTACTCTGGATCAAGATATCCAAACGTGCCAATAACTACAGTTGATACGTGACTTTCATTTTCAGCGGAGAAAAATTTTGAGAAACCAAAATCAGCTACTTTTGCTTGCATTTTCTCATTCAGTAAAATGTTTGCAGTCTTTATGTCTCTATGGACTATTGGTGGCTTGCAACCGTGATGCAAGTACTCGATACCTAGAAGTACAAGTTCCAATACAGTAATTCAGCATCCTTTAATCACAGGAAAGTGAGGAATGTGCAAATCAAAGCACTAACCTTGAGCAGCATCAACTGCTATCTGAATCCTCTGTCTCCAACTCAATGGTTCTCTCCTAGGATCTACTCAGACACAAAAATAGAGCATAGTTTCTTGTTTACTTGAATATAGTCATTGATCAAGTAACTATGCAATGCAAGCATGAAATGATCGGGGAAACAAATTCATATACCTGAAAGATACTCTTCCAAGTTACCATTAGTCATGTATTCATAAATGATGGCTGTGCGTCCAACTTCATTACAGTATCCAAGAAAGGAAGCTAAGTTCTTATGATGCACACGCATTAAGAGTTGAGCCTGCAAATAAGTGGAAGCAAGCCATCTTAGTTATAACATTTCTTTAAATTCAAGATATGCCTTCTTAGATTTCTATGGTGATAAGCTTGCCTCTGTCTGAAACTGCTGAGATCCTTGAGGAGATTTAGAAGAGAGCATTTTGACAGCAGCTTGTGTGCCATCCTGTAAGTAACCAAGATAAACAATTCCATACCCTCCCTTCCCAATTGTTTTGTCAAAGTTATTGGTTATAGTCATTATCTGAGAGTACGAGAACTGTTTGTTGTTTGTCTTCAGCACAACTTCTTCGTTTGATCTCACAGCTTGATTTGAGGCTAAACAGAGTAAACATAATTTATGATCATCAGAAAGTCATCTTTATTTTACACTGCAAGTTAAATATGTGATTTTTTCGTTTTTATTAAATACATTATTTCTTTGTCATTTGAAGTGAAAAAATAATAGTTTGTTCTTTGGACAAAAGGAGTTTAACGCATTTTGAAGTCAATGATTGTGAGAGCCTCAGTTTAGCTTCAAAGTAAGACTATTTTATCTATTTTCAGACCTGTTTCTTTGTTGCGTCTCCTCCAAATGATAGTCAGCACAATACCCAATACAATGAGAAAGACTACAGCTGAAAGAATGCCTGCTACAAGTGGAACAATATTGTTTTTCTTCTCTTCACATGGGCCTATTGGGCAGAGATCCGGATCCACACTATGGTCATAACAATTTTGTTTCAAGAGATTGAAGAAGAAAAGAAAAATAAAGAAGTTACAAGAAAAGGTAGGTTCACTTCCGTGAAGCTTAGGTCAGTGAGAAACTTATTATTTCAAACCAAAACAAACCTCAACATAAGGGAACCATTATTTGATCTTTCCATGAGAAGTGGAGGAATTTCACCCGAGAGTCTGTTCCCTGATAAATTGCTGCTAAGATAGCATATGTCAGATGACTATTTTGATTTCCACTGACAAATATAGATACTGAAATCTCCATAACTTACAGAGTTTTTAAGTATTGCAGCTTTGAAAAATCAGGCAGTGATCCTGTTAAGCTATTATTTGATAAATCCCTGAAAAACAAAGCATTGTTTTTATGTTAAACTAAAATTATGGTAGACTAATAGTTGTTGTCTAAGGAATCCATGTTAAATGCTAAGTACAACTTTAAGAAGAAATATATATCATATTTTCCAACCCCTTTTTGGGAAGGAACAGAATTTACTCATCCTGTTGTCAAATTAACACTTACAAGAATTCCAAGAATTTGAGTTCCAAAAAAGAATCAATTATGGGGCCATCTAATCCACTGGACGCTAGGTTTCTGCATGAAGTTCAAATAAATTTTGGTCTGCGGTGATTTAAACAATGCAAATTCCAATTTTGGAAAACAGAACTTACAACGCAGTTATTGTTGGTGGTTCATATCCATTATTGCTGCAGTTTATACCATTCCAAGAGTATTTCAACGGTGCACAAGGGTCTCCTTGCCAAGATTTACCCAACGACGACATCAACTTGTAATATGATTTGATGGACATGATAGCCTTAACTATAATTCTCACAAGCATATAATGTCAATGTCTGTTACTTCGTTAACGAATTTTTCTGACTTATTTATACTTTTACTACCTTTCTAACAGTTGTTACTGGTACTATAAAAAACAAAAGGAAATCAAAGAGAGGACAAGGAACAACACTAACCATCTTCTTGACCAGTAGGTTTTTGCAAGAATTCTTTAACAACATAAATCTCCATCGCATTTAGAATGGGAGGATGGGTGGAATTTGGTTTCTTGTACATAGAAAACTTGAGCTTGCTTCCCCTAATGGCCTGTTTACTTTCTACCGTAGTTGACAGCAAATGCTTGGGAGTCACAGATTCAGACAAAACTTTTCCATTCAGTGTAATGTCGAATACCCTGCTTTCGTTGTCCTTAAGCTTTTCAATTTCAGCAAAGTGCATGTAAACATATGAATCTGAAGTAGGATTTCCGGTGTCAAAATCAAATTCCAGAGAATCATTTTCATTTGTTGGTCTCAAAGCAGTTTTCATTACTGCTGCTGGAAGGTGATAAGCAGTATGGTTCAAGGAGTCAATGGGTTGGGAAGTACTGAGTGGTGTAGAATCTGGTAAGTTGTAAGGATACCACATTCGATCATAAGTATCTTCGTTAAATCTGCATGTTATCAAACAAAATTAAAAGCTAAACAAAGAAAGCTAAATGCGATTCTTGTATGGACAAATAGAATCTAAGTACCCGTGACTTGTAAAGAAATTAAACTTGTTTAACATATGTGGAAATGCTTGCATTGCATATGTAACAGATGAGTAAGTACTTACCTCACTATTTCATTGGTTATTGATCCAATGTCAAAACGTCTATATAGGGATAAGAGTTCAGAGTTTGTTCTGTAACTGGAATGATCAAAATGCCTCACCTCCAGTGCTGATATAAAAGGAGTTCCCATATCAGTATTCAATAAACAAATATATAATTCATCCAAGGATGGCACATGTAAAATTTCCTTGATTACAACATGAGTGGCATTTTCAAACATCACAGAGTCCCAAAAATTGACCCCAACATAGAGATCAAACTGTGGCAGCTTGTTCAAGTCATCATAGTTTCCATACATAAAAGAAGCTCTTATCAAGTAAATAGTATTTCCGCCTTCTGGGTGTCGTAGTGTGTAGCAGTTTCTTTTATCCTCAGGGAAGCTTCTCACAGTAGTGAAAACTCTTTGGGGTATTTCAGAACTGAGCATGAGGGATATGTTTTTGCTTGTTCCAGTGCCAATAAACTGTGCATCTGAAGTGTAATGAATCTGAGTTTTCTCATCAGTGTAAGCCACTTCTTCTGCTATCCCACAGTCAATGGAAATAGAACCTACAATTGACACAAACTGACATCAGAAGAATACATGGATTGGATATAATAATAAAAAATTCAGCACTTTTTCTTTAACCCTTTCTTTTAGATTTAGTATTTAATAAGTACGTATAACTTTTCTGACAATTTTGTACAAGCTCAGAGCAGTAGAAGAAAATCCTCACCACTGACATCATCTAGTTTCCTTCTTCCTTGTTTGTGATGCATAGAGTTCTCCTCTGTGGCCAGAACTATGGACATTCCTGAAAATTCTGAAATGGTATATGCAAGGACACACCATAAGGTGAAGCTCCAAGCCCAATGGCATCTCCATTTTCCATCCATGAAATTTCATAAAGAGATCACCATTTGCTATTTGATATAAGCAGATATTATGGAACAATGTATATGGTTTGAGATTAGAAGAAAATGATAAGTCATATATGATAAAGTCTTATGGAGTAGTTGGAAAATTTATTTAGGAAGATATTTATGTTACCACGCAGGTTGATGTTTAAACTTTGAAGTGCATTAAGTTCGTGGACCCGAAACAATTCAGGATCAATCAGTAGAAGTTACCAGTTTGGCGGGGAAAAAGTTTTAGTGAAATTGGGTGCAGTCACCAAAATAACGTTTCAAGATATGCCTTGTGAGATGCTGACATACTAGAAAACAGTCAATAAAGGGCGAGAGAATTAGATCCTTCATTAATACTCAATGAAGGCAATTAGAACAATGTATACACGTGACATCATTTTATAGGAAAAAGAAAACAGGGTGAGGTTTTTATAGGCATCTATAAAGTTTTATTACTATTATTATACTTCGAAATCCCGACTAAGATAAAATATAAGATGAATTTAAAATATATACTCGACTAAGATAAATTTAAAATATATAGGTAAATGAATATAAATTTACTCTTATAAATCGATTTTGTTAATTCGAGTTAGATTTAAAATTTATTTTTTTATAAATATAAAAGAAACTAAATATTTATCTCTTGAAAATAAGATTTTATATTAAGTTTCATGTATGAAAAGATTATAGTTAAATCTGACAAAGTTTTCACCAGAGCAGAGAAATTTGGAAGGTTAATCAAAATTTTATCCTTAACAAGTAAAATTTCTAAGCGGATATTTTAGAATTACAATTAAAATATTTTAAATTCTTTTTCTTCTCCTATCCAAAAATGAGTTGGAGTTAAGTCTACGCTAGAATCCTATATTATATTATGTATGAATGAGAAAGATTCCCTATTACTTTAAAGTTTTAAATTGAGTGTGGGTATTATTGTTTTATGATTAACTTTTATTTATTAATGAATATTTTCTCCATGTTTATCTTCCCATTTAAAAATTAAACCAAATAAAAGAAGTCTAAAAGTAGTTGAAAAAAATATTAAACTATTGATAAAAAGCTATGATGCACCAATACTTTTCAATGAAGTATTTGATTTATAAGATTATAGTACAATACAAGAAAATATTTGAATAATGATCAATTTTAGAGACAAAAAATAATTAGTCATTATATAGTGACCAATTAAAGACCAATTTAAAAATTAAAATTTATTGACAACTAAAACAATTCCAAAATATTATAATTAGTCTCTAAATTGATAATTAAAATAGTTTTTATCATGAATTGGTTTATAAATTTGTCACTAACATTAACTACTAAGATTTTGATTACCAAAATAATTGGTTTCTAAATTGGTCACTAACATTAGTTAACCAAAATAATTTATCTCTAAATTAGTCTCTAATGAGGAGATGGGTCTCTAACATATCTTTAGTTACTAAAATTGGTCATTATTCGGGAGTTTTCTTATAATATTACTTTTACAATTACAATAATTTATATTTTTTTATGTTAACAACTTTAGTACATATACTATATATTTATTATATTTTTAAGAATTATTGTACACTTTTCAATATTCATATTTATCACGTATCGTATCTTAATATTTTTAAAATAAACGTATCGACATGTCAGATACGTGTCGTATCCGATACACATATCGTATATATGCATCACACATAAAAAAAAATAAAAAAACTAATGAATACTCAGAAGTTATCCATAATATGAAGTTCAGTGAAACCTTTCAGTTTGGTTTTAAAACAATTTTATTCTCAAAAATGCAAATTACAGAGACCGAAACTGTGAGATGTCATTGCCAAGTAGGACCAGTGACTTAATACGATGTGGACAACTATAAATAAATATCATATTTGCATTCACACAAGCTGATAATAATAATTATATATAATTTATTTTAGATGAAATTGTATGCATGTTTTATGCGTTTCTTTTTCAGTTCAATTTAGAAATTCACTTCACTAATTATGAGAAAATATTGACATTATAATCATTTTTTTTGGTAGAAATTACAAACACCTTTTACAAAAGTAAAATGTTTTTTAATAAATAAAACTATTGTAAATAATAAAATTCTCATTTTGCTTAAGTACTTTAACAAAATGTATATCTTATATGTATTTCAAATTAAATTATTAAAATGAAATTTTAATTTTAATTAGAGAATACAGTCGAAATATCTATGATATCGTATTACACTATAAAATATTCTAATAAGTAAAGGGCTATGGTGTGTTCATGATGCGATATACCAAGAAATACGAAGTAACATATTTTGCTCAGAATCAAGCTTATAGAAAGTCTTCTAAGACAAAGAGATATACACTTATAATTAATTCAAAATTCAGTAGGAGATATTTTTTGTAGTATAAATCACAAGTATATTTTATAAAAAATAATTTTATTCGCTTTGGTAAAGTCATTATGTCTTGGCAATATAACCAAAAATATAAGAAATGTGGAAGCAAAACCAAAATCAATTCTTTTAAAAAAAATATAAAAGAAACAAATTAAGAAAAATATTAAAAAAATTTAACATAGAAAAATCCCAATACCAAAAAAAAAAACTTAAAACCTATTTCACTAAAAATTTTCACTAATAATATTTAATAGATATATTACAAGTTCTCTTAAACCTACACACATCAATAGAAAAATATTATTTTTAGTAACAAAGGTGGTTAACAATATAACAAGGTAGATAACATTAATAAAACCCAGATGAATATCTCTAAACAATAGAAAAAATCAAATACATGAGACAACTGATGTAAAACATTTTTCCAAGTTAGTTTTTTGGCACATAACAAATTGGTTACTTTTTTTTTTCAGTCTCTTTTTTGTGTTTTTCTCTTTATCACCAAAGACACTATCTCTCTGTCTCTATCTCTTCCTGAAAATCCAAATAAAAATTATGTACTTTTTTTAATTGCTTATTTAATGGGCTACAAGTCCATAAAAAACACTTTATTTACTGTCTTTAATTAAGTCAATACGAACCAATAAATCAGTAATTCATTTGAAATTATGAAGTATAAATCTCTTTTTATGAGTGTTTATTAATAGGATACATTTTATGTTTGCTTTCATATTATAATATAATAGAATTCCCTTATAGAACTCCAAAGCAAACTAATATATTTTAGTAAAAAATAAATGTGAAAAGTATTTAAGCAGAGGACTTAGAATTTGTGTTTTGTCATTAATTATGACCTTAAAGTGAGGGTATTACGATTTATTAGTTTGTTATCATGTTTATTTCTAGATTATTATTTAATACATACTACTTCTTATTTTATTATAGAAGAATCTTTATAGTGTTTAGAAATGTATAAACCCGGTTGGAAGTCTCACATCGACTAGAGATAAGACAATTTTATAGTATATAAATGAGATGTAAACCTCATCTTACAAGCTGGTTTTGTGGGGTTGAATTAGACTTAAAATTCACTCCTAAATAGTATCAAAACCAAATTAAAATCTATCCTATATTAAATATAATAATTTTTATTTATTTAATTTATATTCATATATAATTGCTATTTTCTAGTTGGTTTTGCTAAGAGTCAAACTTCTTAAATCAACCATGTTCCGATTTGGTAATAAACTTATCTATTATTATAATAAATAAACAAATAAATATAAATAGTAGATAAGAATCTCTATAAAATCATCAAATTGTAAACATATACGTAGAAAGAAATAACTTAAATCATCAAATTTCAACGGTTTGTTGTTCGTCCACTTCAAGTCATGGTCGTACCTTCCCCTGATACAATGAAGAAAATAAAAATTGCTTATCAATTAAAATTTAAAAAAAATATAAAAAAAAGTCTTTTTTTTTTGCAATATTTTGTAACAAATTTGTAAAAAAAATCTAATATGATATAAAAAATGTTAGTAATAAGTGTTTTATAATTAATATATTATTTATTGTTGATAAAAAAAAATATAACTGAGAAGAAAAAATCAACCAGAAATAAAGTAAATAAAATACTTTGAATTATACATAACACATATATATAAATTTATAATACATTTATATGGGAAAAATAATATTTTTATATTATTTTTTTTCGTAATATAGGGACTGTAAAGCATGTCAATCTGTCTCTTTCTTTTTTCCATTACGCAGTTGAACGGTGTAGTCAAACAACTTAAAGTGTTAATTCATCGTATAACTTGTAATGGGCTGATGAGCTAAACTGGCTTAACTTCTTGCACCCCCATTATTATTAAAAACAAACATGGTCCATACACGAACCAACATCATCTCCTACTACAAACAAGTAATATATTAGAACCTTTCTCATTTTTTTCCCAATAATAATAATTATAAGTGGTAATTAAGATGTGGTTGTGGGAGGTTGAAAGGAAAGAAGGAAAGAAGGAAAGATTAGTTTTTGTTTTGTGTTTAAGTCAATAGTCATCGTTTGTTTCTTTATGATTTCTGCCACTGCAGCGTATTCCACCTTATCTTCTACTGTAAAGGACAAACTCTTGCATCGTTAAATACTTTTCATCTCTCCATCTCCCTTCATCCACCTCAAATACCTACATCGGAGGGATATCATAGTAGCTGCAGATAAACACCATTTCCCAGCAACTACACGGTGTGTTTACTATAATATTATAGCCTCATTTTGATTCACAACTTTACATATTTGTTTCTGCACTGCTACCTAGGATATGTTCGTTTCTTTTCCTTTTTTTTTAATACATGCATGCATGCATATGTTGTTAACCTCCTCTCTTTTGTTTATTTCTAATATCTTTTATGGTCTTATCATACATAATCTTCATTTTTTATTTTAACTGTGGAACATCAAATTACAGTTATATATTAAACTGAAAGTACCAGTGAGTTTGACCAAGGTAACATATTTATCACCTAAGCTTCACATATCCAATCTTAACTACTTCTTTCAGTAACATGGGACCAAAAAAGTTACATGATCAGAATAAGATTTACTATACTCTACTTCTGGTTTACATGTGTGTTTATATATAAACATATTTTCATATTTTTAATCATCAAATATTTTAAAAAATTATAATAATATAAATTTCAAATCAAAATATCAAATATGAATCGGATAAATGTGATACAATTATAAAATATTTTACAATTTTACATAAATATGACAATCAAAATATCGTTAAATTTTGTAAATATTAATAAAATAAAGTTGTTAAAGTTAAAAAATATTTTCTCAAATTTATAAAAACAAAATAAATATTAAAGTTTAAAAGTATTTAAATATTTTTAGAACTGTTGCCTTTTTTTATTTACCAGGATATAGCATACTGTACACTTTAATTACATAGATATATGACTTTTAAAATAGATGAGGAATCTGACCGTAGTTTTACTCTCATAAACATTAATTTCTGAAAAAAAAAATAAACGCCTTCTCTGCAAGCTAACCACGATTCTTTCTCAGGTAAAAGTTTCAAAATATGGGGCTGGTGTATCTGTCACCCTGCAGAATGTTGACTTTCTTCATTTGTTTTCTGGGTGGTTTACTTATTCAAGCTCAGCACTAAGCAGGTTTGATAAAGGATAACATGAATTTCATTTTTCTTTTGTCTAATATTAAGAACTTCATTATATCATAATCTAGCAAAATTTAGCTGAAGTCTCAATTCATAAGCATATTTTTATGTTGTAGAATTCATCAGCATAGATTGTGGAGCTCCTGCAGATGTCAGATATACTGAAAGGCGCACAGGCATAGATTACACTTCAGATGCAAATTTGATAAATACTGGTGTGAGTAAGTCAGTAGCATCTGAGTTCAAAGAAAAGTATCAACAACAGATGTGGACTGTGAGAAGCTTCCCGGAAGGAAAAAGGAACTGCTACAAAATAAACATCACAAGAGACTCTAAGTATCTTATCCGGACTAGTTATTTGTACGGAAATTATGATGGGCTGAATAAGACACCACAGTTTGATACTCATCTCGGGGCTAACTGGTGGCATACTGTGACTCTGTCCAATGCATCCACTCCTCAAGGCAAAGAGATCATACATGTAACGTCACAAGATTATGTACAAATCTGTCTGGTTAACACGGGCTATGGAACACCATTTATATCTGCCATAGAATTTAGAACTTTGCCAAATAATATTTATGTCACTCAATTTGGCTCATTGGAAACTTACTACCGGTGGGATTTAGGTTCAAACCAAAGCTACAGGTGAGCTCATGTTGGGATAACATATCCAAGTGTGAGTTTATTGAATAAAAGATAAAAAAAGTTGAACATTATATAAAAAAAAATTCATAACCTCGTTATTTTAAGATTTTGAATTGGAGGTAGTGTAAAATCTTTGACTGTGCTAATGTCTAACTAGTGTTATACTTATCGGGTGTCCTCTTTCAAGTTGAATTAAATATGTTGCATTAAACGGTGTATTGGATATTAACTGCACCTATTTTCTACTTAATTTTTCACAGGTACCAATATGATGATTTAGATCGTTTCTGGTATGACAAATTTGGTGACAGCAAAGATTGGTCACAATTAAGTGTTTCTATTCCTGCCGAGTCATTAGGGCAGAATGATTACAAACCGCCCGCAATTGTGATGAGCACCGCAGTTACACCAGCAAATGCTAGTGCTCCACTGCTAATAAGTTGGGAGCCAGAAAATGAAACTGACCAATTCTATGTCTACATGCACTTCACGGAATTGTTCACCACGAATCAGACAAGACGATTCAACATCATGAGGAACGCTGAATCATGGTTTTCAGATTGTTCTCCAGAGTACCGACGTGTGCTTACTATATATACGCAGTCAGCCATCAGCGGAAAAGCAATTAACTTTTCACTGGAAAGGACCGAAAGTTCTACCCTGCCTCCCATCATTAGTGCCGTTGAAATTTACAGAGTACAAGAATTTCATCAATCTGATACACTCCAAGGAGATGGTAAGTCGCGAAACTATCGTATTTTAAATCCATTTCTTTTGTATACGTTGTTGTACATGATCTTAACCACCTTTTACAATTTTTTGTTATCATTTCAAACATAGTTGATGCCATTACTACCATAAAGTCAGTTTATGGAGTGAAAAGAGATTGGCAAGGTGATCCATGCGCGCCTGCAACCTACTTGTGGAATGGTCTCAACTGTACTTACGGTGACAATGAGTTACCAAGAATCACAACTTTGTAAGTCATGTTGCCAAATTATTGTTATAGGTTTATAAAACTGAGAGATATCGTATATAATTATTCATTGAGCAAAACAGGAATTTATCGTCAAGTGGATTATCAGGAAAGATTGACCCTTCAATCTCAAAGCTCACCATGTTGGAGAAGCTGTGAGTTTGTTTTTTTTTTTTTTTTTTTTTTTTTACCCGATTCAAAGATAGATCAGACAAGAAAAATATCTCGTTTAAAACTTTTTATTCTTTCTTACGTACTTATGATGTATGAAGAATCGACATGTATTCTGCCTCAAAAATAGATGAGTCAAGATTTAAACGTACTTGAAAAACGCTAAATTATTTGTTTTGTAGGGACTTATCGAATAATAGCTTAAACGATGAGGTTCCTGATTTTTTGGCTGAGTTACAACACTTAAAGATCTTGTAAGTTACTGGTCCATTAATTGAAGTCAGAAAAGAGAAAATGATTATTTATTAATATTTTCTTGTTTTGGCAGAAACTTGGAGAAGAATAACCTCTCCGGTTCAATTCCGTCGGCACTTGTTGAAAAATCTAAGAAAGGTTCACTAACCCTAAGGTATATGAATCTTACTAAAAGTACTCATTCCTAATGTGGTTGCTTATAACGACGATTATTATAATTGATTATAATTCAAAGAAAGACTATTCTCAGTTATTATTTGACTTATCTTATTATACAAGTCTTTGTTTAAGTATTTAACAGAGCATATAGACAAAATATGCTATAAATTTTCTAACTTATTTTTAAGAATTCAGATGATAAGTCACTAAAATATTCCACAGCTTGTTTAAAATGAGTTTAACGGTCTATTTCTTCTACCATATGAATTCTTAAACTTTTTATTTAAATTTAACATAGTCCATATAAAAATTATAGATATTCAATATATAATTTTTTTAATAAAATTAAAAAAAAAAACTAAATTTATAAAACTTAAAACTTAATTAATTCTAACTATATTACATAATTTAAGAAAATTGAATAAAATAAACTTTTAAACTCGCTCATTGATGAAACCAAATATGGATCCAATCCGACCTTTTAAAAAACACCCGATCAAGTAATAGGTTATAATTAGACATTATGTTTTCAAGGGTGATCAAACTCAGATTTATCAGAGCCCCAGACTTGACATGATTAACTTTTACTCTACTTGCAAGGCTGCTTAAACTTTGAACATAAATCTTCTGTGATTTCCATGCAGTTTGGGTCAAAATCCATATATCTGTGAACATGGTCAATGCATCGAGAACAGACATAACATTGTTATGCCCTTGGTAGCATCAATATGCGGGGTTTTGATCCTTCTGGTGGCTGTGGCAGCTGTATTGTGGATCCTTAAGAGGAGAAAATCAAAAGGTGGGTGATGCAACAATGATAAAAGACTGATAACTTTTTTTTTGTTGATAATTTGCCAAACATATATTCAACTTTAACTGCGAGTTTCCAAACTATTGTACAATATCTAACAGCTTGGATGGTAGAAAAGGATCAAAGTGAGATCTCCCTGCAGTACACAGAACAAGATGACTCATTAAAGAAGTTAAAAAAAAAAAAATATTCATACTCTGATATCATTCAAATCACCAACAATTTCACTACAATTGTTGGTAAAGGAGGATTTGGAACAGTTTATCTGGGCTATATCGAAGACGCTCCAGTTGCTGTCAAAATGCTTTCCCCTTCATCATTTCGTGGTTATGAGCAATTTCAAGCAGAGGTAAATGATTAATCACTTTGCATTTGGTTTTTGAGCTGAGTAATAAGTATATATGGCTAAAGATGGTTTTGGTTTTGATTTTCAGGTTAAACTTCTAATAAGAGTTCATCATAAAAATCTGACTTCCCTTATTGGTTACTGTAGTGAAGGAACCAATAAGAGTCTCATATACGAGTATATGGCTAATGGAAACTTAGAGGAACATCTCTCTGGTTAGTTCCCAAATAAAACGAAGTTCTTTTTAAAAATCTGTGCAAATCAATTTCCTAGTTAGTTTTTGCATTCCAGAATTCTGGATATGGTATTTTCATATATTGCCCAACTGTATGAGTTGTGTATGACTGACTTCTAGTAAACAAAAAAATCAGCACGTATAGAAAGTTAACATGTTCTTGCAGGCAAACACAGTAAATCAAAACTCTTGAGCTGGGAAGACAGACTGCATATAGCAGTGGACGCAGCCTTGGGTAAGAAAATAAACTTCAAATTATGCTTTTTGACAGTTTTGTGAACTCTCTTTTACTCTATCGTAACTTGTTTTTCCATAAAATCTAATATAGGATTGGAGTATCTGCAAAATGGTTGCAAGCCACCTATAATACACAGGGACGTAAAATCTTCAAACATCTTGTTGACTGAAAACTTCCAAGCAAAATTATCAGATTTTGGTCTATCCAAAATTATCCCAGCTGATGGGAGATCACATGTGTCAACTGTTATAGCTGGTACTCCTGGTTATCTGGACCCTGAGTAAGTACTTGAATTACTGTCCATCCATTAATTTCTCGGAAAATGAGATTTTGAGATATCATCACATACATACACCGTCAGAAAATAAACTGGGTTTCGTGATTTGTCTTGAATTGCAGTTATTACACATCCAATAGATTAACAGAGAAAAGTGATGTTTATAGCTTCGGAGTGGTTCTTTTGGAAATAATCACAGGCCAGCAGGTAATAGCAAGGAATGAAGAAAAGAGTCACATAATTGATTGGGTTAGATCCCTGGTTGCATTAGGGGATATCAGGGCCATTGTTGACTCAAGGTTTGAAGGAGATTTTGACATTAACTCAGCCTGGAAAGCCGTGGAAATAGCAATAGCTTGTGTTTCTCTAAGTCCCAACGAAAGGCCAATTATGAGTGTGATAGTGTCTGACCTAAAGGAGACTTTAGCAACCGAAATAGCTCGAACAAAATATAACAGTGGTGCAAATTCATTTGAACCGCTCAATGTGAATCTGAGCACCCAACTCATTCCTCATGCTAGGTAAATTCAACTTGTTAAGGTGTGTTCGATGATGGAAAATTATATGAATAAGCCAACGCATACAATAACTTTTACTCTCTTCGTACCTTCTCCCAGAGATATTTGTATAAATGCTTCTTCGTTCCCTCACTTGTTGATTACCAAATAATGCATTTGAAAAAACCAGAGCTATTACTAGTTTCCTTTTTTCTTATGTAGTTTGATAAAATAAGTTGTCTTTCATGCTTCAAAAACTGCTGTATTTTTTGTTTTTCTTTAAATTAGATTTTGATCTTTGTACAAAGTAAAAATTTCAAAATTTGCCAACATACCTCGCGACTGCTTTGGTAAGATAGTGCTGTGTAAAGTATTCGGACAACTCTAAACAAGATGTCTAAACCAGAAGACGACGTACTGAGTATTGAATTTCTCTTTATAAAGATGACAGTTTTTAGGTTCTATTTGATATATAATTCATTTTAAATAATTTTTTTAATTTCATCTCTTTCACTCTTTATTTATTAAATATTTTCATATTTAAAAATTTATTATTTTATTTTTCAACAATATATTAAAATACGTAATTACTAAAAAAATAATATGATAATCAAAGAAAAACTAAAAAATGTTATGAAAAAAGATATATTATAACTTTACAGTCTATATTCATAAAATATAAATATACAAAATACTTATCAGATGAAAAAAATATTAACTATTAAATTAATATTTTATTATTAAGAGATAAGAAAAAAATATCTTTTCATCTTAAAAAAAAATAAAGGAAAACACATAAATAATGAGAGCAGAAAGAATAAATTTATATCTAACTTTTTCTTAAAAAAAAAACATACAAAAATAAAGATGACAATAACATGTGAGAAACTTAATTTACGATGAGAAAAAAGACAAAAAATATCTCAATAAATTTTTATCTTCTTTATTATATTAATTTTAAGCTTTATTATTTATTAACATTAAATATTATATTTTATAAAATAATAAAAGCATATCTAATTTAATTTTCATATCAATATAATATATAATATATATTTTATATTTTATATTTTAAAATAATATATTTAAAAAAATTTAAAAAATTTGGAATGTACTCTTAAAAAAATTTAAAAATTTTGGGGCCATGGCCCTAAACATATAATAAAATCTGTCACCAGTGTAGTTTGGTCACCCTTTCAATAATAAAATAAAAACAACAAAACTAAATAGCAATTGTATATCTTTCTAAAAATTATAAAAAAAGGATTGATAGCTTCTTTGTAAACGTCACCAACTCTCCGCCTAGTTTGCATTGAATTATATTGTTTAAATGCTAAAGTACGTCAAATATCAAACAAAAAAGTGAGTATGTATAATTTGATCACAGATTCATTTTAAGAAGATATTTTTTTTATTATAATTAATTATTATGCTTCAATAGCAAAGAAAATCCTAAAATTAGATCTTTAATCTATACAAGGGTGGCAGCCAAAGCAAAATACAGGGTGACATGACATTTAACTTCAAATTTATTAATTTAAATAAAAGTTTATATAAATGAGTGAACCATATATTTAATTACGATTACCGAGAAAAGAATGGTACTTCTGCATACAATTTTACCCTTTTTTTTAATTATTTTTTATGAAGTCTTAAAGTTGTACAATCAATGTGGTAACTTAATGTGGCACGAGAATTTATATATAATTAGTGAAGCTGTGTTTATAATTACAACATTAATGGTGTTTGCCAGCTGAACCTGCCCTAGGTTTGCACCCTCTTAGATCTCTCGTGCGTGGTAACGTAGTGGTTTTTTCGTGCACCATAAGGTTAAGTCCATGCATGTTTATCTTTATGGTTAACTTTTATTTATTAATGAAGATTTTCTCCATATTTATCTTCTATCTTCCCTTTTAAAAATTGTTTATTGATTATTGTGTAATAACTTTTATTTCTGGGTTATCGTGTAATATATATTGAGTATTGTTTTATTATGAAATAATCTTTATAGATTTATATAATATAAATACAACAACTTCTGATTTATTTAGCTTATATTCATAATTTGTCTTTTTATTTGCTGCTTTTGCTAACAATGAAACATCTTAAACCAACCATGTCGTTATGTTGTGTTTGGATAAAAAACTGTCAAGATAAATCATTGCTATATAATAAATTAATATAGATAATAATTAAGAATGTCTATATAAAAAATCAGAAACCATTGATGAGAAGCACAGCGTGTAATTAATTGTGAACATATGTATGAAAAGCAATAACTCTAATTCATCAAATTTGAACAGTTCGTTGTGCGTCCACTTCAAGACATGGTCTTACGTTTCCATGAGTGAGACCGCATGAAAGAAAAAAACAGTTTAAATTAATTATATTTTTAATAAAAACATATAACCGAGAAGGAAAAAAATCAGCAAAAGATAAAGTAAATAAAATAATTTTAATTATATATAACACATATATAAATTTATAATATACCAAAAAAAAATTTATATTCCCTTTCTTATAATATTATACAAGATGATAAAGCATGTCAACCTGTCTCCTTTTGATATAAAAATAAAGTTTAATTATTAATATGCTTTTTATAATCGTTTAAATTATTCAATTACGTCCAAAATTTTATTCATTTAAATTTAATATTTAATCTTCATCCAAAATTATTAAAAGTTATTACACGTAAAGAAAGGATATAACGCAGCTGAAAGCATATGATAGTCCCATTAATTGACACGAGTGGTGGAAATGTGCAACCATAATTTGACGGAGTCAACAGGTCATCTGGGTTTGTTGTTTTCAGTTTGTCCTGCAGAATCTTTCTTTCTGACCTAGTCATTAACCACATTAACAAAATATTCCTTTCAAAAATAGAAATTTTACCCTTTAATTTGTTTTCTAATTCGCAATGACTTCAAAAATTTAGTTTAAAATTCCTCTTTCAGTAAAATTGAAGCTCAACTATCTGACTTTGAATATGCTAAAGCCAAAAATAGCCATGCTCCATACACGAACCAACATCATCTTTTACAAACAAGTAATATATTATAACCTCCTTCTCAATTTTCTCATTTGAGTTCCAGTATCTTTTTTTTTTTTCCAATAATAATTATAAGTTGTAAGATGTAGTTGTGGAGGTTGGAAAAGAAAGAAAGGTTAGTTTTTGTTGTGTTTTAAGTGAGGTTTTAAGTCAAGTCATCGTTATGATTTCTACCAGTACAAACATATGGAGTCTTCTAAGTAGAGGACAAACTCTTGTAACGTTAAATACTCTTCATGATAAGCATATTAAACCACCTTCTTCAGACTAATTGTGAAAACAAATAGTACTTCCCTTCCTTCGTGTTTTCTCCATTCCAAACACGCGCTAAGAATATTATATAAGAACCAGAATTTGAATTCCGCGCAATGGAAAAGGACTCAGTGGTTATCGTGCATCATAAGGTTAGGTCATGGAACCCAATCTAACGTTAAACGCAACCACGGAGTCAAAAGTCATCGTCGTTTTCTGTTGTGTTTTAAGTGACAAACTGTTACACTATTATTATGCTAAATATATAGCTTAGTTTTGATGGATGGTAAGTAAGTGCAGTATCCTTAGAACACCAGAAATTCAGATCACATCACTGTACTGCATAGGTATTATCATATTTCCTCTTTCTCTCTTCCTTCTTCTTCATTTCCTCTTTGTTGTTGGCCAAATCTTCACCTCTACATTTTTTTTTCATGCTCTAGTCATAATCCCCCACTCTTTAACTGTAAAATAAAAAACATATGTATATAAAGCTTTAATTATAGTTCTAGACTTTCCACACTCACATATTTTCTCCAACACTTTCTTGGATATGGCTGATTTACTATTTAAGATAATTCATCTGAGATGGTTTATTAGGATTATGCATATTTGGTTTAGATGATATGAGATTATCTGTCAAGAAAGTTGAAAATAAAAAATTGAGTGTGAAGAACTCGGGGGTTCTTAAGAATGTTGTCAGTTCCATATCCACTCTCATTAGTACATAATAATAAAAAAAATATTCTAAAAATAAATCAAATAACAAAAGAAAAATTAAGTGGTATTTCTTTAATGACTATGAACTGTGAGAGTACCACTGTTATCATTAAAATTATAATTAATATGATTTTAAAAACATTAAAACATAATAAAATTGAATCATAAAAGTTTACTTTTAGTTTTGTTTGTTATTTTATTTTTGCTTTTTATAATTTCTATTTAATGTTATTTTCTATTATACTTTAATATATAAAAAACGAATGTAACCAAAAGAAGAAAAAGATTAATAAATTATTAACATTTAATGCAAGTGATTTGACTCAAATGTGCTAAATAATTACTTATGAAAAATGTGTTTCTCAAGATTAATTAGGTAACATTAAATTTTAGGTGTTATTTATATAATGACAAAACAACAAAATTAAAATTTAAAGTTTTTTTTTTTAAAGCTATGAATAATTATGTATATATATGGCATCTTAATTAAACTCAAATATATCATTTATCACCATATAAAAAATATCATTGAGAAAGAAAAACAAAACAAAAATATGAGATCAAACGCCTACACATAAAAATACACAGCAAACTTTCTTAATTCTATCTATTATGAAAAAAATATCAAAAATAATTTTAAATAGTATAATATCATATTATTTATAATGAATTTTATTTTTGAATATAAAAAATTGAACTTATGAGAACACTTAGATACAAAAATTATACATGTTCCTCGAAGTGTTTCGGGATTTGATCTGCAGTTCTTGGTCTGCATATACCAGAATATCTATGCTTAATCATTGAAGTTTTTGTGCTAATATTCAGCCTTTTTATGCTGTTTTCTTTAAGTTAATTAAATAAAAATATATTTAATCTGTTTTATGTGAATTTACCTTTTGCTTGATCGAAGAATCCACATTTCATGACGCATATTGCAGATTTAAACACGGAGAGAGAAATTAAAGCTAAAAAGTTTTTACAATTACCTTCACGTTGAGTCGTTGACTACGTGATCTAAGTCAACCTATAGAATGTGGATGAGTTTCTACGTTGCTGTTTTAGCTGTTCTACTTATTCAAGCTCATGCTCAACCAGGTTCGTTAAAGCATTTGTTTTGTCAAACAACTTCATTATATCTCTATTTACTTCAAAGTCTTATGCTGTGGTAAAATAATAGAAAATAAGAGATATAAAAGAGAAAAAAAAAATGATACATCATAACCATATTGGAAGTCATGTTTTTTTTTTTTCTCTCTTTTCTATCAATTCAATAAACCAATTTTTGTTTCGTTTTCATCTTTTTTTATTTCATCTCATGCTTTCTTTAAGTTGAAACTAAAGTCTAAACAATTATTAAATGGAACAGATCGGTCCTGTGGATATTGGTTATGATTATCTTCTACATGATACATAATTGCTAGACTTTAGAAAGATAAATGGGTGATTGATGTGAATAAATTAACTTAAGAGTAAAATAGAAAACTAATTAGTTGGTCTTTTAATTGGTGAGAAGTTTCTAGTTTAATTCTTAAAAAGCTGATTTAGTTTCTAAATATATAAAAAGACTCCTATATAAAACAAATTAGCATTAAAATACAATTTTAAAGACTAATTTGATACTAATTGAAAAACTATTTTACCATCAAACTGGGATATTTAAAAACTAAATTGTATATTTTTTTCTCATAAGTCTGAATAAATTGTTTTAAAGACAAAATTTTAATATCTGACATATTCTTGCTAAAGCTTCTCATTTACCACAAGATTATAGATAAGGATAGGATAGAGTCCATTCAGCAATATGACATGGAGAAACAGAGCACAATTACATCGAACTCTCAAAAAAGTGTAATGGTAGTAATTTGTATCTTTATTAATATTTAATTGTCTAGAACTTTGTAGGAACTTTAACAGTAATAAACGCAATTTCATGTTTTAGGATTCATCAGCATAGATTGCGGAGCTGAAGCAGGTGTGAACTATACCCAGCCATATCTAGGCATAGATTACGTTTCCGATGCAGATTTCATAAATACCGGTGTGAGTGAGACAATAGCAACTGAAGAGAGCAACAGATACAGCTATCAACAACAACTGTGGAAGCTTAGAAGCTTCCCGGAAGGAAAAAGGAACTGCTACAAAATAAGCGTCACAAGAGGCACTACGTATCTCATCCGCACTACTTTTCTGTACGGAAATTATGATGGGCTGAATAAGACACCACAGTTTGATCTTTTTCTGGGACCTAACCACTGGGTTAAAGTCAATATACAAAATGCATCCAGGGACCAATTCAATGAGATCATACATGTACCTTCCCGGGATTATGTGCAAATCTGTCTGATTAACACAGACCACGGCACACCATTTATAACAGCCATAGAATTCAGGACTTTGAAAAATGATACATACGTCACTCAATTCGGATCATTGGAACTTTACAATTTCCTGCGCTGCGATTTGGGTTCAAACACATCGTACAGGTGAAATTATAGTTTAGGATTAAATCTCTTGCCTTGATTCATCATTGCATTTATTCTGATTTTCTCACAGGTACCCGGTTGATGTTTATGATCGTGTCTGGAATGATCGTTCCTGGTATGCCTGTAATTTCGGCCAAAATTGGAAACCACTAAATGCCTTCATTCCTGAACCACTAAATCAGACGGATTACAAGCCGGGAGCTACTATCATGAGCACCGCAGTTGAACCAGAAAATGATAGTGCTCCGTTGGTAATAAGCTGGCAGCCAAAAGATGAAACTGAGCTATTCTATGTGTACATGCACTTCACGGAACTGTTCACCACGAATCAGACAAGACAATTCAACGTCATCAGCAACGGTGAATTAAGTATTCCAAATTTTTCTCCGCAGTACCATAATGTCAGTACCATATCTTCGACGTCAGCCATCAGCGGGAAAGTAATTAATTTTTCACTGGAGAGGACAAAAAATTCTACCCTGCCTCCCATCATCAGTGCCATTGAAATTTACAGAGTAATAGACTTACAGAAACCAGAGACATTCCAAGGAGATGGTATTTTTCATATTTTAAATCCATTTCTTTTGTATACGTTGTTGTAAATTATCTTAACCACCTTTTACAATTTTTATTGTTATCATTTCAAAAATAGTTGATGCAATTACAAGCATTAAGTCAGCCTACGGAGTGAAAAGGGATTGGGAAGGTGATCCATGCGCCCCTGCAGCCTACTTGTGGGATGGTCTCAACTGCAACGATTTTCTAAGAATCACGACTCTGTAAGTAATGCTTGCCAAATTATCATTATAGCTCTATAAAACTCACATGATTTCGTATATAACTATTGGTTGAGCAAAACAGGAATTTATCTTCAAGTGGATTGTCAGGAAAGATACACCCTTCTATCTCAAACCTCACCATGTTGGAAAAGCTGTGAGTTTTTTCTTCTTCATTTCACCCGACACAAAAATCTCGTTTTAAATCTTTCTATTGTTTCCGTATGTACTTATTATTTGTGAAGAATTGACACATCTTTTGCCACAAAAATGAATCAAGATTTAGACATACTTTAAAAGGCTAAATTATTTTTGTTTTCCAGGGATTTATCTAACAATAACTTAAATGGTGAAGTTCCTGATTTTCTGTCTCAACTACAACACTTGAAGATCTTGTAAGTTACTTCATTTACTCAACCAATATATATGTGATCCTCTGTATGTATCAGATAATGGAAAACCATATTTTTTTTTAGAAACTTGGAGAAGAATAACCTCTTCGGTTCGATTCCCTCTGCACTTGTTCAAAAATCACACCAAGGTTTTCTCTCACTAAGGTATGAATCTAATTAAAAAGTTTCATTCATAATATGGTTATTTATGCTGATGATTATTAATTACTTATATTCAAGAAGTTGAAAAATGTATTTAAATTATCGATATGGATTACTTGTAAGGTTTACTGAGACTTGAAACATAATTTTTCTGTGATTTCCATGCTAGTGCGGGTCAAAATCCATATCTATGTGAATCTGGTCAATGCAAGGAGAAGGAAAAAAATAACACTGTTACACCCATAGTAGCATCAATTAGTGGGGTTTTAATTCTTCTAATAGCCGTTGCAATATTGTGGATCCTTAAAAGGAAAAAATCAAAAGGTAATGCTGAAATAATTACGAAAAGTTTTAATTTTCTATAAACAATTTGCCAAAAAGTCACCTTTTTAACCTATTATCGTTCAAAATGAAGTTGAAAAATTTACAGATTCGGTGGCATCAAATCATCGGAGTTTAATTTCACAGCAATCCACTGGAAAGGATAATTCGTTCCAGCAACTCAAAAGTCAAATGTATTCATACTATGATGTCCTTCACATCACTAACAATTTCAGTACAATTATTGGTAAAGGAGGATTTGGAACAGTTTACCTGGGCTTTATCGATGACACTCCAGTTGCAGTGAAAATGCTTTCCCCATCAGCAGTTCATGGTTATCAACAATTTCAAGCAGAGGTAAGTTACTCATCAATTTACTCTAGGTTTCTGAGTTTGGTACCGAACCTATAGGGTTTAACATGGTTGTGACTTTTATTTCCAGGTAAAACTTCTAATCAGGGTTCATCACAAAAACTTGACATCCCTCATTGGTTACTGTAACGAAGGAACCAATAAAGGTCTCATATATGAGTACATGGCTAAAGGGAACTTACGAGAACATCTCTCAGGTTGGTTCCAAATAAAATTATTTTGTTCTTAGAAGTTTGTGAAATTAATTTCCAAACTAGATTTGATTTCTTAAACTCTAGATATGGAATTTTTAATATTGGAGAACTGTATGAGTCGTATGAATAACTTCTACCGAACAAAAACAAACATGTACAGAATAGAAAGTTACAGAAGTTGTTCTTGTAGGTAAATACAACGAATCACCATTCTTGAGCTGGAAGGACAGACTTCGTGTAGCAGTGGATGCAGCCTTAGGTTAGAAAGTAAAATTGACATTGTGAATTTCTGTCAACTCCCTTTCACCTTCTTAACAATTTTTGTTGCCGCAATTATAAATGTAATATCAGGATTGGAATATCTGCAAAATGGTTGCAAGCCTCCTATAATCCACAGAGATATAAAATCTACAAACATCTTGTTGGATGAACACTTCCAAGCAAAGTTATCTGATTTCGGTCTTTCCAAAGCTGTCCCAGATGATGGGAGATCTCATATGTCAACTATTGTTGCTGGTACTGTTGGTTATCTGGACCCTCAGTAAGTACTTTAGTTACTGCCCTTTCCATCATTTTCTAGGAAATATAGTGAGATTTTCTACCTGAATATTTGAGTTGATGACAAAATCCGCAAAGAGTAAATAATTTGGGTTGCATGACTTCTCTTGCAGCTACCACTCTTCCAATAGATTAACACAGAAAAGTGATGTTTATAGCTTTGGAGTTGTTCTTTTGGAAATAATCACAAATCAAGCAGTAATGGCAGGGAATGAAGAAAGTGGTCACATAAGTGAACGAGTTAGGTCCATGATATCAAAAGGGGATATCAGGGCCGTAGTTGACTCAAGCTTAGAAGGAGATTTTGACATAAACTCAGCATGGAAAGCCGTAGAAATAGCAATGGCTTGTGTTTCTCCAAATCCCAACGAAAGGCCAATGATGAGTGTGGTAGTGATTGAACTACAGGAGACTTTAGCGGCCGAATTAGCTAGAACAAACCATTACAGTGGTGCTGATCTCAGGTATTCTGTTGCACCGGTCAGCATGGCTTTAAACACCGAATATATGCCCTTAGCTAGGTAAATGCTTATTCAACGTAAGAATAACAGAACAACTTTGTAACAAGGGAAAGTGATGTTGTACAAGAACTTGTTCATTGGGTGATTTCAGAATCTGTGTTGTTTGGGAGTGGTGATATAGTAGTAATGCATATTACTACACAAATAAACACTGAGAATTGAATAATGGAATTGAAAAGCAGTGTTATTAGTAATTTTTCTTTGATTAAATTTTGAAAGCTATCTATCTTTATTTTGCCCTCTACTATGCAAAGTGAACCACAATAACGAATAAATAAAACCAAATAATGTAAAATGAAGAAGAACCAGTCTAATGACCACAAAAATAAATAGGTCAGTTTGTCAGATTTCAAGGGAACTTTCTAAAAACATAAATTCTAGCCTTGTTAATTAAAAATGTTATTTAAAATGTTCATGTACGCAAGTAAAATGTTTTTCACCATTAGAAAAACATTCTTCTTCACTCTGTCCTAGTAAGCTTTTGGTTTCAAATATATATTTGAAATCATGTTTTCTATGATGTAACTATCTTAAGAACACCCTAATATTCTTTTCCCCTTACAAGGTGTTTTTGATGAAAATGTTATTGATGCATAAATAAAACATAATAATATTTTTGAGGATTCTTTCCATTTATGCTATCCACCACAAATAGATTTATAACAGAAATTGACTCAAACAAAAACCTTTTAATGATGATATTTTTATAAAATATTTGATCTTTGAAGCACATGATAATATATAGTAAGAAAATCCCGATAATCGTTAAGAACTAAAATAATAAATTACAATTGTGAAGATGACGAAACCAACAACTTAGGTATAAAAATGTTCCCCAATAAAGTTCAACAGTAGTTTAAATGGTAAACTGCAAGGAAATAAAACATGAATCATAAATAAGAAGTTTAATTTGTTGTTACGGGCATCGAAAATCGAGACCTCAAAGTAGAGTATCGAAATAAAAATACATGGAAGGAAATGATATAATGTAAGAAAAAATTGAATCAGTGAACAAAGACTAATCGAGAGTTTGAACACTGCATCAAAGAATATACAACATCAAGAAAATATTGCTGAAGAGAGTTGAGAAAAGAAACATGTTGGATAAAAAAGGAAGTAAGCCTATGATAACTGAGGCAAAATATAGGATAATATGGCACAATTGATGCATTGTGGGCGATTTTTGAAGCACTCATTACAATTTATGTAATTTTTTATTTATTTTATTTTGGTCTAACAGTATGAAATGTAAAATAAGGATGGAAGATTGTGATTACAATTTAAACACTCTAAGAATGTCGTGAATAAAAAAATAATAAATTATGATGAAAGTTGTAATTTTGATCACTACTTTCGTAAATTTTCTAATTAGTTTTTATTTTGTCTTTTTGGTAATTTATTTTTCTATAGTTTGAGTCGCAACTTTCATAGATTTTTAGTAATTTATTTTTCAACAATTCACATTCTTACAATTTACATTTTCAATTATCACTTCGATTCATCTTCATCTACATTTTCTTCATATTCCTACTTTTGGTTTTCCACATATTATTCCCTCTTTTATATATATATATATAATTATTCTTTTAAAAGAAATCTAAGTTTTTAAATGAAATTTATATCAAGAGAGAATATAACAAATTGAATATAAGATGGTTCATAATATAACTAGTTTGCATATTAATTTCGTTAATTGTGAAATCTTAAAACCAACATATAATCCGAATTAGATTGAAAAATAAAAGTTTGTTTGTTTATTTGACAAATAATCTATGTCGAATTCATTTAGTATTATTTGTAAGAAAAAAAGAGTGGAATAATTTTTGAAAAAAAAGTCAAATTAGTTTATATTCAAATTAAAAATAGAATTTTTAGAAGCGAGATAATGTTTTTAACAAATTTGTTTATGAATTAAATAAGTTTTAATTTAATAATAAAATGATTTTACTTTATCCTTTACTATATTTATGAAAAATCTTGTATGAATGACTATTGACATTACTTGTAAGATGGGTATAACATTTTCCAAACGGTTCTGCTTCCGCTGACCGGCACATACCTGGATGGAATCACCGTGTTAAAAGGTTTACGTCCATTATAAGATTAAGTTAAAGAGGTCATGATTAACGATTTTGTATCAATATAATATTTTTAAATTAAACTTAATTTGAATATTTAGTTATCATATCAAGTTATTAAAATTTATTTACTTATACATAAATAAAAAAATATTACTTTTTTATTAACAACTAAATAACACTAACATTTATTTCCATCAAGAAAAAAAAAATTAAAAACTGTAAATTCGGCGACAGAATTAGTAACGGAGAGTATCCCGTCCAGTTTAAAATCTATGCCAGAATGCATGGTCCCATTAATTAACGTGAGTGGCGGAACCGAAGTTATAACGTGCGATCCCAACCATAGCGTCAACAACCATCGTCGTTTTGTGTTGCTTTTTGTTTTGTCCATAATAGTCGTGCTCTGCTTCTTACTATAAGGGACAAACTGTTACACTGTATTATTGGAACACCAGAAATTCAGATCACATCACTGCACTGCATAGGTACCACATTTGCTGTTTCTTCCTCCTTCTTCTTCATAAATGCAGGTTTGTTGTTGGTGAAATCTTTATGTCTATCATATTACTAGTTCGTCTAAGTCGCAGGCACAACATGGCGCTGACACTCATATGTCGATCATCTTGTACAATGTGGATGAGTTTCTACATTGCTTTTTTAACTCTTCTACTTATCCAAGCTCATGCTCAACCAGGTTTGTTGAGGCAAAATATTCTTTATGTTATTGGTCATCTATGCAATCACACAGTAGATCACAATATCATATAATATTCACACAGTATACAACAATATATATATATATATATATATATATATATATATATATATATATATATATATATTGTACAGGCACATACATATGATGCATCTTATCATCATCACCATCACTCGCGTATATGTGTCTGTATTCTAGACTAATGTTAATGTTAAAATGAACTTTTATTGAAATGTCAAGAATCCAATTATCAACTTCCAAGTGCCTGCTTAAGTATATGTTCTATTTGTAGAACAGATGAATTCAACTTAAATTCCAAAAAGGAATATAAGGAGAATAATTTATGAAGATATAAAATTCTTATAAAATAAAAAGTAATTCGTTGTCATCTATTAAGTCTTACAAGTTTTACTTCTATTATTACAATTATTAATTTATTATTTATTATTTTATTATTAATAAGAATGAAATTACTTTATTAATCATACGAAAAACATATTCAATCACAAACAACAACAAAAACATTCAAGAAAGCCATTTTTGTTGGGTTCATGTATATATATATATATATATATATATATATATATTTTCATATAGGGTCATGGTGATTGAGAGATTGTGATTATTTATATATATATATATAACATTTGATTTTACACATATAAGACATTTGACATCATTTTTACACAAAAACTTTAAGACAATGATGTTATAGGTTTTTATTCTTATATAGTGTTTAACTTTGCCTATTATTCAATGTGGAACTTTTTGACTCACACTTGAACTATTACCAACAATTTTTTCATCCAAATATTATACATGAAACTAAAAATTACCTGAATAACATAATATTAAATATTTATATAGATAGGACAATTGTTTTGGGTTAATTAAAATTTGGTTTTCGGATAATGAAATTTTAATTTGTCATTAAGAGAAAATTAGTTAAATAACAAATCGAAAAACCCTTCACATTTACAAAAAGGTTATAGATAAGGGTAGGATAGAGTGCAGGCAGCAATGACATGGAGAAAGAATGCAGAATTATATTGATTTCTCAAACAAGTGCAATGGCAGTGGCCTTGTTATAGGAATCATCCAATCCATCAATATTTTTTTTAATAATGTCTTGAGCTTTCTAAGAACTTAGATTTTCGAGAATCATATCCTGATAGGAATATTTAATTTTCTAGAAATGTGTAGCAACTTTATGAGTAATGGATGCAATTTTATGTTTTAGGATTCATCAGCATAGATTGCGGAGCTGAAGCAGGTGTGAAATATACCGAGCAAAATCTAGCCATAGATTACGTTTCGGATGCAGATTTCATAAATACTGGTGTGATTGGGATAATAGCATCTGAAGAGCTCAACAGATACGATCAACGACAACTGTGGAGGCTTAGAAGCTTCCCGGAAGGAAAAAGGAACTGCTACAAAATAAGCGTCACAAGAGGCTCTAAGTATCTCATCCGCACGATTTTTGTGTATGGAAATTATGATGGCCGAAATATGGCACCGAAGTTTGATCTTCTTCTGGGACCTAACCACTGGGATACAATCACTACACTCAATGCATCCAATCTCGTGTTCATGGAGATCATTCACGTACCTTCACTGGACTATGTACAAATCTGTCTGGTTAACACAGACAATGGCACACCATTTATAACAGCTATAGAATTGAGGACTTTGAAAAATAATACATACGTCACTCAATTTGGATCACTGAAAAGTTACCGGCGGTGCGATTTGGGTTCAAACAGAGGCTACAGGTGAAATCATACTGGATTAAATATGTTACAATATAAGAATGATTGATTATTGAATTTATTCTGATTTTACACAGGTACTGGGCTGATGTTCATGATCGTTACTGGTACCCCTGTAACTTTGGTGAAAATAAGAAACAACTAAATGGTTGGACTCGATATGATTCTTTGAATGGGAGCGATCTTTACCAACCGGGAGCTTTAATCATGGACACGGCACTTGAATCAGAAAATGATAATGCTCCATTGGTAATAAGGTGGGAGCCAAAAGATGAAACTGACCGATTCTACGTGTACATGCACTTTAAGGAGATCCAACTGTTAACAAGAAATCAAACAAGACAATTCAACATCACGGTGAACGGTGAATTAAGAGTTCAAAATTTTTCTCCTCAGTACCAAAGTGTGGATACTATATATACGACGTCAGCGATAAGCGGGAAAGAAATTAAATATACCCTAGAGAGGACCGAAAATTCAACCCTGCCTCCCATCATCAATGCTATTGAAATTTACGAAGTAATAGACTTACAGAAACCACAAACATTTCAAGGAGATGGTATTTTTTATTTTTTAAATCCATTTATTTGGTTTACACTATGCTACATCAACATAACTACCTTCTACTCCTCTTTCTGCATTGAAAAAAAGTTGATGCAATTACAAGCATTAAGTCAGTTTATGGAGTGAAAAGGGATTGGGAAGGTGATCCATGCGCCCCTGCAGCATACTTGTGGGATGGTCTCAACTGTACTCATCTCGGCAACGAGATCCCAAGAATCACGACTCTGTAAGTAATGCTTGCCAAATTATGATTATAGCTCTATAAAACTCACATGATTTCGTATATAACTATTGATTGAGCAAAACAGGAATTTATCTTCAAGTGGATTGTCAGGAAAGATAGACCCTTCTATCTCAAACCTCACCATGTTGGAGAACCTGTGAGTTTTTTTTTTTTCTCTTCTTTATTTCACCCGACACAAAAATCTCTTGTTTTAAATCTTTTTATTGTATCTGTTATGTGCTTATTAATTGTGAAGAATCGACATATCTTTTTCTACATGAGTGGAGATGTAAACATATTTAAAAAGGCTAAATTATTTGTTTTCCAGGGATTTATCTAAGAATAACTTAAATGGTGAAGTTCCTGATTTTCTGTCTGAATTACAAAACTTGAAGATCTTGTAAGTTACTTCATTTACTCAACCAATATATATGTGATCCTCTGTATGTATCAGATAATGGAAAACCATATTTTTTTTAGAAACTTGGAGAAGAATAACCTCTTCGGTTCGATTCCCTCTGCACTTGTTCAAAAATCACACCAAGGTTTTCTCTCACTAAGGTATGAATCTAATTAAAAAGTCTCAAATTCATAATATGGTTATTTATGCTGATGATTATTAATTACTCATATTCAAGACAGTGTTTGAGATTCATATATATATACACGATTTACCCAATTTCAAGCACAACCAAAATAAGTTGAAGTATGTATTAATTATGGATTACTTGTGAGGTTTATGAGACTCTAAACAATTTTTTTCTGCGATTTCCATGCTAGAGTGGGTCAAAATCCATATCTATGTGAATCTGGACAATGCAATGAGAAGGAAAAGAAAATCACTGTTACACCCATAGTAGCATCAGTTAGTGGGGTTTTAGTTCTTCTAATAGCCGTTGCTATGTTGTGGATCTTTAAAAGGAAAAAATCAAAAGGTAATGCTGAAATAGTTACGAAAAGTTCTTGTTTTTTATTAAAAATTTTCCAAAAATCTACCTTTTTTAACCTATTATCGTTCAAAATGAAGTTGAGAAATTTACAGATTCGGAGGCGGTAAATCATCCGAATGAGATTTCACAGCAATCCACAGAAAAGGATGAATTGTTCCTGCAACGCAAAAGTCAAATGTATTCATACTATGATGTCCTTCAAATCACTAACAATTTCAATAAAATTATTGGTAAAGGAGGATTTGGAACAGTTTACCTGGGCTTTATCGCTGACACTCCAGTTGCAGTGAAAATGCTTTCCCCATCGGCAGCTCATGGTTATCAACAATTTCAAACAGAGGTAATTGTTATTGATCAATTTAATCTAGGTTTCGGAGTTTGGTACCGAACCTATGCGGTTTAACATGGTTGTGACTTTTATTTCCAGGTTAAACTTCTAATCAGAGTCCATCACAAAAATTTGACATCCCTTGTTGGTTACTGTAACGAAGGAACCAATAAGTGCCTTATATATGAATACATGGCTAAAGGGAACTTACGAGAACATCTCTCAGGTTGGTTTTAAATAAAATTATTTTCTTGTTTAAAAATTGTGAAATCAATTTCCATGTTGCATAACTTTTCTTGTAGGTAAACACAACGAATCACCATTCTTGAGCTGGAAGGACAGACTTCGTGTAGCAGTGGATGCAGCCTTAGGTTAGAAAGTAAAATTGAAATTGTGAATTTCTGTCAACTCCCTTTCACCTTCTTAACAATTTTTGCCGCAATTATAAATGAATATCAGGATTGGAATATCTGCAAAATGGTTGCAAGCCTCCTATAATCCACAGAGATGTAAAATCTACAAACATCTTGTTGGATGAACACTTCCAAGCAAAGTTATCTGATTTCGGTCTATCCAAAGTTGTCCCAGATGATGGGAGGTCTCATGTGTCAACTGTTGTTGCCGGTACTTTTGGTTATCTGGACCCTCAGTAAGTACTTAATTATTGGCCTTTCGATCATTTTCTAGGAAAATATGGTGAGATTTTCTACCTGAATATATGAGCTATCATCATAAAATCCGCCGAGAGTAAACAATTTGGGTTTCATGACTTCTCTTGCAGCTATCACTCTTCCAATAGATTAACACAGAAAAGCGATGTTTATAGCTTTGGGGTTGTTCTTTTGGAAATAATCACAAATCAAGCAGTAATGGCAGAGAATGAAGAACCGGGTCACATAAGTGAACGAGTTAACTCCATGATATCAAAAGGGGATATCAGGGCCATAGTTGACTCAAGCTTAGAAGGAAATTTTGACATAAACTCAGCATGGAAAGCTGTAGAAATAGCAATGGCTTGTGTTTCTCCAAATCCATACGAAAGGCCAATGATAAGTGTGGTAGTGATTGAACTACAGGAGGCTTTAGCGACGGAATTAGCAAGAACAAAGCATGATAGTGGTGCTGATCTCAGGTATTCAGTTGCACCGGTCAGCGTGAATGTAGACACCGAATTCATGCCCTCGGCTAGGTAAACACTTACTCAACATAAGAATAATAAAATAACGTTGTAACAAGGGAAATTGATGTTGTACAAGAAGTTGGTTATTAGGTGCTTTACTTTGATCACTTTTCTTAATCTGTGTTGTTTCGGAATGTAGAATGCATATCAGTATACAAATAAAAATTGAGAATTGAAAAGCAGTGTTATTATCAATTTTTGTTGGATTAAATTTATTGAACAATCTATCTTTGTTTTACCCTCTTATATGCAAAGTGAACTACAAGAACGAAGAAATGTAAATGAAGAAATGATCACAAAAATAATTGGTTAGTTTGTCAGATGTCAAGGGAACTTTCTAAAAACATTAATTCTAGCCTTTTTAATTAAAAATGTTTTTTTTTTAAAAGTCTTATTAACTTATAAGTTTGATTCATGTTTCAAAAATAGTTTACGACTTCAAAAGCTACATTATCCTTATAACGCCAAATATATATATATATATATATATATATATATATTTATATATTATATATATTGTTATTTTTTTTATATATATATATATCTATATGTATA
>Ga0214544_1000460_pt1 | contig 74038 bp, 39 predicted proteins | sample CNSS3metaG_FD_160074 | JGI IMG/M metagenome (GOLD analysis project Ga0214544, IMG submission 160074) | Root nodule microbial communities from cowpea collected in UCLA plant growth center, Los Angeles, California, USA - CNSS3 | ecosystem: Host-associated > Plants > Roots > Nodule | place: USA... | reverse complement strand
ATCATTAACCAACCACATAAATTACACTTACCTTGTAAGACCCAGGAAAATTAAGTAAATAAATAAGTATTTATTTAATAAATGGGAAGGAATGAATCTATAAAATAATTAATGCAGAGAGTTATGACAAAGGAGCAAAGGTAGAACAAGCGGTTAGACACGCTTAGTGTGTTTGAGGGGACTTGGGTTCAAGTCCTGCGTATGGCATTAGTATGATGCTTAGGCTCATATATGAACACATGGCATGAGGTTACAAGTATATGTGTGCATGATATGTTATGGAACACGTAATAGCTGGATGGTTTTGTATATGCTTGGTAATTGGGTGGATGTAAGTTTAATTAGTTAATAGGTGTTTGATGCCAATTAAACCATTAATTAAGTTTAATTAGTTTTTTATTCTTTTAGAATGAAAATTAAATAAGGGAGGAACTAGAGTGAGTCCTAGGGGAAAAATTTCGTGCAGCTGCAAGGGCAAGAAGGACCGTAGGAGAGCTTTTGGAGCAAGATTCCAGGTAAGGGGAGCTACACTTAGGTGTATTTCATAAAGTATATGTTTCCGTGGTGTGTTGCATGTATCATAGCCTTTTTCCACTCTCATTTGCGCTAAAAATCAGGTTTTTGGGTTTCTGTCCAAAAACCGCCTAGCGGTGTTCTCTAGTTACCAAGTGACACAAGTTACTTTGAACTAGTTTCTGGGTTTTTCCAGAATCCGCCTGGTGGCAATGAAGCCTGCCAGGCGACACGAACAGCGTTGGTAGTTTTTGCATTTTGGTTGGGTTCTGTGGCATGCTTGGGTGTCTCAATCAATTCTTTGTCTTATATTGATTGTCTCATGTTATAAATATTTGGAAATGCCTTTGTGATGCTATATTGATGTTCTTGTGATTGCATAAACATGATGGTTCCATGAGGTCTTTGGGGGAATGATTTGGAGTCAAAATTAATGTGCATGGTGATTTTATGCTTAGGTGTTGATGCAGATGTGACAATGAGCAAGGACAAGGATCTACTTGAAGAACTTGGAGGACCTTTGGAAATAGTGATTCTTTCCTTCCACTTTTATATTCACCTCTTATTTCTTTATTCTTTAGCCAACTCTCAGAAAGAAAACCCAATTCTGCCTAAAAAATTATCTCTAGTCATAACTGGTTCTAACCTTAAAGATCCTAAGTCAACCATTGTGCAATGGGATTCACATCAGGTGCCATTATTGAATATCCATGAATTTTGGAAGCATGATTGGATGTAAATTTAGTGAGATTGCATGATTGGATTGGGTTGGGTCTTTTTAGGGTTCTCGTAGGGGCAATGAAATCTGGATTTACCCAGAAAGTGATGCATTGCCTGGCGGTACGTGCTTGCCGCCAAGCGATGACCAGTGTCCAACAATCTCTTGGTTGATTGTGTTTTGGCAGCGAGTTGGGGTCTAGTTGGGGTCATTCTGAATCAGGAAAAATGGTATGATGAGAAAATGTGTGGATTACATAGTGACGTGACTAATGTGTTAGTGGTGAACATGTAATAATACTAAACTTGTTTAGATAAGTCATAGAAAAAAAGGATAGGACAGATAGGGGCTGCTAAATTATGATTATGTGTAAGTTGAATGTTGACGTGAATTATGGTTTTGGGGTTAACTCTAATACATAAACTGTCACAATAAAATGGGCTTAAGTTAACTATCGAGAGACTAATGTGTTGTGTTGATGTGGAAGTTTGGGTTGGCATGAGAGATTGGGTTAAAGGGAATCAATCTGGGAATTGTTTGAGAGACTTATATTACAATTGCATGAGTTGAATGGCATTATTGGTCCCTGGTTTGGGTGTCTAAAAAGCATGATTAATATTGTATGGTTGAGCATTGGCATGGTGCTAATTGTGAATGCATTTGTACACATACATGATCACGATATATAAGATGTAGGAGTGCATTGTTGAGTCCGGTTGAATGCATGAATATGTATTTTGAGTTTTGGAAGTGTAACTTGATTGTTTGAAGTGTTAAAATCTGCCTTGGGAGTGCTAAACCACTAGTTGTCTCGCTACTAGTATAGCGCCTGACGGCTCAGGGTTGACCGCCAGGCTATAGGTGAACTAGGAAAGTCCTTGAAGCAAACGGTGCCAGCGACAAGTTGAGACTATAAGACCTAGGAAAAATTAATTGAATAATAATTAATAAAGTACAAATAATGGTGGGGTTGGAAGTACTCTAAGATAATTTCTTGACAAGTAATAGACAAGGAGCAATTGTTGGGTTTGAATCTTGTGTATGCCAATTATGTGATATTTTAATTGTGTTTTATTTACATATATATTGTGAATGCAAAAGCATTGTTTAACATTATTTGGGTGAATGAAATTGGTGTGAAACATGAGTTGGTGTGATGGATGTGCATATGCATGATGGTTTTGGAAGGATGTGAGTTCGAACCTTGACTAGTGTGAGTAGACTCTTTTTATGTTTTAATGTTTTGCTAGATGGTGGAAAAACCTAGGAACCTTAGAAATTCTTTAGGAAAATAGAGGGATGGGAGGGGTAGTTGTGGTGCAGAAAAATCACAAGTTAATGGCCATTAACTTTTGACTTTTAATTAATTTTCGTTTTATTATATTTTTTATTTATTATTGGGCTTGAAATTGAGAAAGGGAAGAGGTTAAGTGGGAAAGCAGAGAGTTATAAAGAGTGGCTGCAACGAGGGTCAAAGAGAACTGGAAAACTGTGACATAGGGAAATAGAGTAAGTGTTGAAAGGACATTAGAGTGGATGCAAGGAGTGGAACCTTTGGGAATAAGGAAAGATCATTAGGATTGCATTCAGAGCAAGGAAACTAGGTAAGGGGAGCTTTCCATATCTGTTTTAATTTTGAATAAATTGTTCTGGATGATTTCATGGTTTGAGTGCTTGAATTCCTTTTTAATTTACGCTATTTTTTGTGAATTATAGGTTTCTACCCAGAAACCGCCAAGCGGCGCCCGCCAGGCGGCGCAACCATTTGTTCATGATTTTCGAGGTTATGTGATGAACTGCCTAGCGGTAAGGAACAACCGCTAAGCGACACGAACTGGAATTGCGTGTTTTCATAGGTTTTTAGTTTTTTCATGATATGTTGGGTGTTATGCAGTTATGGGACTTTGGTGATATGTTTTCTAGCATGATTGTTTGATAGTATTTGCCCTTTATGATTATTTGACGAAATTGGGGTTGTATGCACATAAGGGTTCAATACAGGTTGGGTTTGATTGTGAAATATGATATGCTGATTGTCAGAAGACTTGGTTGGAATAATAGAATTTCGAATGCATGACTGGATATGTGATTACTTGTGGTTGAATTGCAATTGGAATGTTGATAGCGATTTAGGTATATTAGGGTTTTCAGTAGGCGCAATATGAAATTTCCAAAAATTTTGATTCACCGCTTGGCAATATTGGCGTGCCGCCAGGTGATGAATGATGGCTAGCAGCTTGTTTGGCTTGCTAGGTGGAAAACTGATATTGGGGTCATTGAGGACGGTTTTAGTACAAAAATTGTTATGATTGTATGATATCTAAGGGTTCAATTGGTGTGCGTGTTAATGCATGAGTTAGAGTCATGGGTTAATATGAAACTTGTAGTAGTTTTAGTTATGGAAACGAAAGAATAGATGTGTATTGTTGATGATAGTAGACTGTTTGTATGTTTTAAAAGTATAGAAGCTGGTTGTTTGGAAGCATTGTACATATATGATCTACTAACTTAATCAAATAATTAGTGAGGTGTATCTAGGTATATGTTGGTTGTCATTGGGTTATATGAATCTTGAAATGAGATGTGGTGCATTTGGATGCAATAGTATCATAGATGTTGTCATGTTTGTGTAATTGTGTGCATGACGGAATTGCTGGTCCTAAGTTCACCTGCTTGATATACATTCTTGCCTACTTTAAGTGATGTCAATTCTCCAAGTATAAATGCATGAATGCTTACTTTGATTGAAGGTTAGAAACTGTGATGATGCAATTTAAGGTATGTTGAATTGTGATAACGTGTGAGTGGCATTCTAGATGTGAAATTGTGATGCTTGATGTGTTAGAACCCATTTTGTTGTTCCTAAACTAGTAAAATCCACTTTACTAGTGTGGCACTTGACGGCGGGTATGTTTCCTCCAGACGATAACCACAAACAATGAAGTCACTAGGGCGCTCGACGCTTGGCGGAAGGAGGGGACCGCCAGGCAGTCTGGAGCACAGTTTCGCTTGGCGGCGCTTAGGCAACGCCAAGCGATAATGTAGGGGTAAGGGCGATAATGTAGGGGCAAGGGTCCTTTGTAGAGGGTTTTGCATGGATGGACTTGATGGTTTGGTCTGGGATATGCTTGATTAAATTACAAGCGGGAAGGTTCGTAATGGAGTTGCAGATACATGATTTATGCGGGCGGGGAGATCCATATTCGTTGTACTCTTGTGTGAGGATATGAGCGGAGAGGTTCATATGTTCCGTGCTCACACTTGAGACTGTTATGAGCGAGAGGGTCATAGTAGGTGTTCACGTATCTTGAACTACGAGTGGGTAGGTTCGTAGAGTTGGACTACGGGCGGGGAGGTCCGTAGAGTTGGACCACAAGCGGGCAGATTCGTGGAAGCATGATAATCCCTAAAGACCAAGGTTGTGTATAGATCCTTCTCATATAGGTTATGCGATTGTGGTGAAATGGTATAAAGGAGTCAATTAAACAATAATTACCTAAGATAATTTGGGTGGGTGTTAATTTTCATTATTTATCAGTTGTGATTGTTTTCTTTCTTAGCTCACCCTTTTTTTTGTGTTTGGCGATGATCGTGTGATTTGTCACACGGAAGCATATGTGAATTCAGGTGAGAACATCAATCCTTAGAGACGGAGCGGGGTAGACTATAGGAGATTTACCTTATGTTTTATTTACAAATATTTTGTGTTAAGCCTAATGGATTTGTAATAAGGATGATCAAGTGTAAATGAACCTCCGCGATACAAGTTTTAAATTTTTCCCGCGCTTGGGAACTTTCTATATATTATTTCAATTCCATCATTTATATAAAAAATGCTTTACCAAGTAATATCTGCCTAGGGTATTATAGAGACCTCTAAGCGGCCTACACAAGAGTTTCACCTAGCGGCTCTTAGGTAGCGTCAGGCGATAGCGCAGGGACCATGGTTGTTTTTATTGCGTTTTGCATGGCTTGTTGTGTTGGTCCGGAGCTGGGATATGCTTGATCGTATCGCAAGAGGGTAGCTTCGTGATTAGTGATGGAACACATGATTAATATGAGCACGGAGGTTCATATTAGTGATACTCTCGTGTGAGGATACGAATGGGGAGGTTCGTATGTTCCATGCTCAAACTTGAGAGTTTTTGCGAGTGGTGAGGTTCATAGTTGGATGAATCATGCGTGTTGGACTATAGGCGGGGAGGTCCGTAGAGTTAGACTACGAGTAAGGAGGTTCGTAGAGTTGGACCACGAGCGGGTAGGTTCGTGAAAACATTGGAATCCCTAAGACCTAGGTTGAATGTGTACTGATCTTGTATAGGTCAAGTTAATGAGATCGAGCATTTTACACTACTTGTGGTGATAACTTTGAGTATGAGACTTGCTGAAGACATTCTTTGAGTTGTGGCTCGGAATGACCTTCCTTGAGTTGTGGCTCGGAATGGAGGGTAAACACGTGGTGTTCCCGTGTTGTGGCTTGGTGATATTGGTAACCGGCTCATACGAATGGTCTCCACTTGCTTAGGCAATCATAGGTTGTGGCCAGTGAAGTTTTTAATCTTATGTCGAGAGTACGAATTGTGTTCGTATTGGGAACTACACCAAATGTTACGTATGGTGGTTCGTAACAGGATAGTCCCGCACGTGTATCTACGAGTTGTGGCTTGTAGAGGTGGAACCACGAGTTATGGCTTATGGCAATAAGTGTCATCTTAAAGTTATTACCATAGTGGGTAGAATCTGGATGTACATGGTGGTGCCCATGATTTCTCGGTTATGATATTCTTAATTGTGTGTAATTATTGAGCTCACCCTTTCTATTTGTGTTTGGCGATGATCGTGTGACTTGTTATAGGGAGCATATGATGTTTCAGGAGGAGCTAGTGTCACTTGGAGCCAAAGAGGGACTAGCTGGGGAGCTTTTATGGATTATATTTTACTCTTTTGTAAACATTAGTTTTGATTAGTTTTGAACTATGTAAACATGGAGTTGGATTTATGGTTTTGAATTTCGATACATTTAATAAAGTTTAAATTTTCTTGCATTTTGGGAAAGAGGTTTTATTCAATGCAACTATTATTTATATTATTTCTATTTTATTCAAATATAGTAATATCCGGCCAGGATGTTACACACCTCATTAAAAATTACAATGAATATATTAGATGATGCCCACCACTTCTAACTTAGCACACAACTACACCAAATTTTTAAAACAAAATTATCATTATCAATCTAAAATAAAGTAATCATACGTGACTTACTTCTGTAGCTACAAAACTCCAATTCACAATCCCAATGGTCAAACTATATAGCCATATGTCATGAAAAACCTGTCAAAATTTTAGTCTAATCAATCGGTTAATGAAGTAAGAATCGAAATTTTTCCAAAACTGTTATATTGGTGCCTAACGCCCATTTTATGTAGCCCAATGACGTCATGATAGTGTCTTACTATTACAATGGCGCCCAAAGGTTGCAACCTAGCGTTTGACTGTTCTAAGACAGTAACTTACTATTTCAAATAGCACCCAACGTAAATGTGCACTCAAAAAACACTTCATAATGTATATCTTGTGGTTTTAAACCTATTCAAACACTCTCTTTTAAAGTTCATTGATGAGTCCCCGAGTGTTTTAGGAGATTTTTTTGTGCACATTTGATAATTAGGCTTTAAGTTGTAATTTATTTTAATTAGTGTATAATTGGACTAAGTGTAGTAATAATATAGAATGGAGTAGTGTTGTCTTAGATTTTATAAGTTTAGTTGCTTTAATTAGATGTTAATTGATAGGATAGTTGCTCTAGTTGTTCTATTCTAGTTTTACATTCTTAGTTGAAATCCTAGTTTAGTTTTAGTTTGCTCATAGTGATATAAGTAATATTAACATTGAATGCATGTAGTTGGTTAGTTCAGAAAATCTCAAGACTAGTTCTAGTTAGTTTAGTATAATGGCTGACAATGGCGGGCAACGGCAATTGGTGGTGGTAGTTGTGACTGTTGGTTGCAGTAACTAAGGCCAAATTAGAAAGAATAAGAGGAGATATGTTTTAATTAATATTTAATTGCATCAGTAATATTTTACTACATCAGTAACTAGTGAAAGAATAAGAGAAGGGCCACAATAAAATATAAAAGAATAAGAGAAGAGGGTTTCTGGGCTTAGGTCAGGTTAAATAATGTTAGTGGGCCTGACCCAAATTTTGATCTCATGTATTAAACGTAAAACACATAGAAGGATGAAATTAGGGTTTATGTGTGCCGTCATTGCCTATCTCATCTCCCATGCTACCCATCTCTTCTCAGACTGCATTATCTCTTCCACTTTGCTACTGCTTATCTCTTTCTTCAGTTCTCTTTTTTTGCCATTATCGTTTCGCCACCACCAGCTGCCATGCGAAAAGCGGTCGCCACGAGCCGCCACAGAAAACACGCTTCGCCTCCGCCATATTGTGGCGAGACGTTGGGAAACCACATCTGATTTCCGCCATGGCGTCGCCATTGCCGAAATTTGTTAACATTGTTCTAGACTACATAGCTAGCTAGAATACATTTGTACTTTAGGTTTGCATTTCTTAATTTTAGTTGTTGATTCATGCTTTAGAAACTACATAGTTAGTCACTAAAGTTTGAATTCAACCTTTTTTTGTAATTCTTGTGCTCAGAATATTTCTTGAGGCATTTTCATCATTTTCCATCAATTACATTGACCTTTTTGTGATTGAACATGTTTCTATGTTGTTTCTTCGTGCTAATGCAATTTCTACCACTCATACATTCTCGAAGTAGTCAAACTTTTGTATAATGCTGAAATTTGGTATGTGCATAGTCATTGCTGAGTTTTAGTGATCACACAACTTCCTTAGTTTCATTCAAGATACACATCATTGCCCTTGACTTGAAATGGGAGGGTGATTCAAGTTAGATTATGCCACTTGAGGGGGCACTAAGGCTCACCAACTCAAGATAAGTGGGGTTGTCACCACATGAGCTTTAGACTTAAGATAAGACTAAGGGGAGAAGACACTCTACTAGAGAGAAACTCTAACAAATGGTCAAATATAAGGTAATTTTACTAAAAATATTCATCCCTTTTGTAAGTCTAAAAGATCCTCTTAAGGGGTCTCTTTGCAAAAAGACAAAGCTAAGGACTAAAAATATAAAGACATAAAACATTATTCTATAAGCTAGGTCAACTAAAGGTGGTGTCTTGAAAAGGAGAGAGACCTAACTTGACCTCTAAGCCTCCTCATATGCAGCATTGACCTTCTAGAAGAGAAGGTCAATGTGATATTCCAAGCTCTCTAAATATAGGCCTAGCATGTGTTGTCCCAAGGTTAAGGCTCTCCTCCACTCCAACTAGTGTTATCCTCCTCCAAGTTCAAACGTGCTTGACCTACAAAACACATGTTAAGAAGTCAACTCCAGTAAAGTCAACAAGTCTACTCAACTTAAGTCAACACAAGAAAAGTCAAGAAAAAGAATTGGAAAATAAAGACACATATGATAAGTTAAGAGTGTGTTTGGATAGAGTATTTTAATGAAGCAATTCATTTTTTTGAAGAATTTAGATTTCTTTGTAATGAAATGCTTTGTTTGGATAGAGAAATTAAAAAGCATTTCAAATGCAAGCATTTTTTTGAAGGATTTCAATTAGCTAAATTAGTAGAAATTCAAATACCCTCAAAATAGGTAGAATTTAAAATTCTTCTCATTCAACCTCACATTCTAGACGATCTGGACGGGCACGACAACTCGAACGTACCCGACGAGTTGGACGGGCCCGATGACCCGAACGTGCCGGACGACTCGAACGGGCCCGACGACTCGGACAGGCCTGACGACCCGGACGGGCCCGACGACCCGGACGACCCCGACAACCCAGACGAGCCCAACGACCCGGATGAGCCCGACGACCCGGATGGGCCCGACGACCCAGACATGCCCGACGACCCAAACATGCCCGATGACCTAGACAGGTTTGACGACCCAAACGGGCCCGACGATCCAAAGGACCCGATGACTTGGACGGGCCTGACCTAGACGAGCCAAACAACCCGGACGAGTCCGACGACTCGGACGTGCCCGACGACCCGGAAGTGCGTGACAACGTGGACAGGCCCGACGACCCGAACGGGCTCGATGACCCGGGCAGGAACGGTGACCCAGACGGGCCCGATGACCTGAACGGTCCCAACGATCCAAACGAGCCTGACCACTCGTACGGGCCAGACTATTCGGATGATCCCGACGACCCAAACGGACCTGACGGTTTGAAGGGGCCCGTTCAAGTCTCGGGCCCATCTAGGTCGTCGGGCCTGTCCGGGTCGTCGAACCTGTCTGGGTATTCGACACCGTCTAGATTGTAAGGCTCGTCCAGCTCGTCGGGCCGTCCATGTCTTCGGGCTCGTCCAGGTCATCAGGGCAGTCTTGTTCGTCGAGCCCGTTCGGGTCGTTGGACCCGTTTGGAGCATTGGGCCAATGAGTTAGACGGGTTGGACCAGGCCATATTGACGAACTTGACGGCACAATCGTGCAGTATGGGCCATCAGACCTCTAGATCATCGGGCCACCGATCCTGTCTGGGCTTCCCAGTCGGTCCAGCTTGGGTGGGTCGTCGGGTCTAACCAATCTGGTTGCGTAGTTGGGTCTGCCTGACCCATCTGGGTTGTCGAGCATGTTTCCAAATTTATCATGAACTCAAAACATAATTAAGCGTAAAATAAATATTGTTAAAATTAAATTTTATCTCACAATAAATTCAATTTTTTTTTCAAACAAGAAATTGAAATTTGAGGTATTTTAATTTCCTTATCCAAAAAAGTTATTTAAAAAATGAATGGAATTTAATTATAAACAATTTAAATACAAAACATTTCAATTTCTAAACATTGTTGAAATGTTCCGTTCAAACACAAGGTAAAGACTTCCCTTCTAGCCATGTTTCTTGAAATCCTTCTATGAAGATCCTCTAAGCTTTTATGGCGAGTCATAAACTCATCATGCTCCCACGTCAAGTCGTTGTACCCGATGCTACTGACATCAAAGTGATTAGCGAACTGTGATTTTGAAACTAATTCAAGACATTGGGAGCAATTATATTGACAATAGTTTTGAATTTTTTTTTCCAATAGATGTTGCTCGAAATAGATTTATTTCTTGGTAAACAAAAATTAAAATATCATTTTTATAGGCCAAATCAAGTTACCATTGGAAATGTGATTTGTATTTTCTTTTGTTTCTCTGTGAACATACGTGTTGTGCTTCCTAATATAGTGTTGTGCTTCTTAATATTCAAATATACTAATATTACAATTTAACGTTAATTTCTTTATTATTTAATTTAACTCAAATGTAATTAAATTAGTAAATATATATTGACTATTTGTTTTTGAATAATTTTTACAACTTGTTATTTTTAATTCATTATTTTTTTTATAAAATTTATGATTTTAATTCATGAATAATTACACATTTATTTATGAAATTAGGGTAAATAGGGTAAATCACACAACATTTTTAAATTTAAATATGATATATTAGTATTATTAATCTATTTTACTTCAAATATTTATTAATTAAGTAATCAAATAAATCGTGTTAATTGAAGAAAAATAAATATAAATAAAATATTATTTAGTGAATCTTCAATTATTTTTTTTATATTTATATAATTTAATATTATTTAAAATATTTCTTTTAAAAATTTAATATATTTTATATATATATATATATATATATATATATATATATATGATATTTTTAATATTTTTTATCTACATATAAAGAAATATTTCTCTTTTTTAATCTATATTTATTTTTCAATTTGACTTTTAAAAAAATTTATTTTAAAATTAAAATAATTTTTGTAATTTAACTACTTTTTTTTTTCAATTTGACTAGCGTTTTAGATCATTAGAAATGAAAATTAATTACATTAAAATTATAAAAAATTATTTATATTTAGTTTTATAATTATAAAAATGACAATAATAATAATTTTATTATTTTTTATTATCACAAAAAATCAAATACAGTATTTTTACTTGTTTATATAAGAATTATTCTAGATTTAATTACTATTTTGGTTCTTATATTTGTTCAAAAATATCAAGTTAGTCCTCCAATTGTTTTTAGTTTTAATTTGGTCTCATTTTTGAAAAATTGATACAATTTTGTTCATTTTGTTAAATTTCTTGAAATGGATCAAGATTTTTTCATTAAAATTGGAGTCGTGAAAAGAATAGTTTGGATTGTTAGTGTAATACATAGTCATAGTGTCAATTATGATGAAAAGTTTTTAATCCACTTCAAAAAAATTTAACAAAAATGACCAAATTGCATAAATTTTTAAAAAATCGGGACCAAATTAAGACTAAAAAAACTGGAGGACCAACTTCACAATTTTAGATAAAAACAGGGACCAAGAAAGTAATTCAACACAAATTTTAGCTCATCGAAAATATAGGTTGAAGATTTTTCACTAATCACATGACAAAAACTTATTGACTAGACAAGATGACAATATTTTTAGTTTATAGTTTTTAATTTCAAAATTTTCATACATATTTTTTAAATTTAAATATTTTGTTAATCCAACCTAAAATGAACTGTTTTGTCATCATGATCACACTAAGACAAAATTTAAAATCAAAATTTAATTATTTCTTTTATGTTTTTTGAAATGTACATCAATGGTAATTAAAAATTATAATTTCATAATCTAACTGAATATATAGTAAAAAAAACATAGTAAGATGGAGAAAACTCAATTTCTCAAAGCTAATTATTCAATAATACTTTGCTTATTTGCATTCGCACAGAGAATGCATTCCTTATTTGGAACAACAACATACATCTATAGTGCATAATCCTCTTGTATAACCTAAACTTTGACAATGGCCAGCACAGTCAGGAAATTTGGTGCACAATCAGGAAATTTGGTGCACAATCAGGAAATTTGGTGCATGCTCCTACACAAGAGGGTTTGCTGCTAACACCTGCATTATTATCAATATTTGGAATTAAAAAGAATAAATGTAAATCTAATTCAAACTATTGTACAAATAAATTCTAAATTTTGGAAGTTATTTTTGTTCATACCAGACAAAAACAAAACAATGAACATGGCAGCAATGATAAATTTCAGAAAAATTAATAAGAGAAGTGAGTGAGACATTCTTGAATATGAGAACTCTGAATCTTGTGTATGGTGTCAGTTGCTTTGTATAATCTATCTCTTTTTATAATATGTATTTTTGTTTATAAGAATTTTTCTCTCTTTATAATTTTTAATTATTTAATACGTATAATGTAATATATTTATTGAAAGAATAGTATAAATAACTATGCATAAATTTTTTTCATTAATATTTATTAAATATAATATAAGAAATTGTTTCTTATGATTTATTAATAAATATAAAGGTGTACATAATATTTTAAAAAAATATACCAAAAATGCACACTCTAAATAATTACAAAATTAATATTAATAATACTTTTATTATAATATATTAATAGACATGAAAGCGTCACATTATATTTTAAAAAAATACCAAATTAGTATACTACAAATAATTACAAAATTAATATTAAAAAATTATTATTTATCATTTATTAATGGATATGAAAGTGTATAGAATATTTCTTTTAAAACTTATACTACAAACTAACAAGATGATAGAGGATTATTAATATTCTAAAACTTGGTATTTAAAAATTTAATATTATATAAAAATTTAAATTTTGAATAAAGTAAAGTTTAAAAATTTATAGATTTTTAAATCTTTATAAAAGTCAATAATTTTTAATTTTTTAAAATTATAATATTATAATTTAATTTTACAAAATAAAAACTTTATTTATTTAATTTATAACTTTTAAAAGTCTATAAACTTTTATTTTTAAAGTCTATAATTTAATTAATATTATATTTTGACTTTCAAAGTCCATAACTTTAATATTAAATTTATAAAAGTCTAAATCTTTTAAATTTAATATTATAGACGTTTTATAAAGTTATATTAAATTAATATTAAAAGTCTATAGACTTTTATAAAAATTTAAAATCAAAATTTAAAAATTAATTTTGATTATATAAAATCAATATTCATAAAAGTTATAAATTTTGGATTAAATATATTTTTTTCCTTTAACTTTCAATGAAAATTAGAATTAATGATTCTACATTTATTTGATAAATTTACTCATATGATTAATATTCATATGATTCATTACTTTTTGTGTAAATATTTGTATTAACCAGTTGATTTGTTTCCTGTATAGATTACATGTTGTATCTATAAATAGGACTCTTCCTATTAGTAATAATATAAAGAGAAGTTGTTCACTATTCTCTTGTTCTCTATTCTTCCTCTCCTTCTTCCCTCTCTTATTAGCTTCATTTTATAACACATTATCAACACGATGCTTCAACCAATTGAGGGTTAGTGAAAGTTTTTTTTTCTCTTTAAGGATAATGTTTTGTGTGTCTCAATCCATACTCTTTCTAACCCTTTCTTCATTTACAATTTTATCTCATATTCTTATTCATTGGATAAAAATTGTTTGACTTAATCAATTTTCTTCTTCGTCTTATTATTATTATTATTATTATTATTATTATTATGGTTATTATTATTATCATTATTATTTCATGTACTAGTTCTAAACACGTGAAATGTTGCAAAATTTTAATTTGTGACCCTTGATATTGCAAGGAATAATTACTTATATTGAATATTAAATGTTGAAATACATTTAGATGCAATGGGTCTTGGTGATACCATTAAAGAAAGAAATAAAGCATCTAAGTAACTAATTTATTCTTGCGAGAACAATATTGTGAACAGAGATTTCACAAATATTATGAATATATTTCATACCTTTGTATGGCTGAACAAAACAATGAAGCTTTTAATGAAAAATCATGAGATCCATCCAATATGCTACATTCCCAAAAGTGAATGCAGCAATAAATATTATGAATTTATTTCATGCCTTTGTATGGTTGAACAAAACAATGAAGCTTTTGATTAAAAATTATAAGATTCATCTAATCTGCTCCATTCCCAGAAGTGAATGCAGTGATAAATATTGTGAATTTATTTCATGCCTTTGTATGGCTGAACAAAACACTTAGCTTTTGATAGAAAATCATGAAACTTGTCCAATTGGTTATGCACCATTCCCAAAAGTGAATGCAATAACATTTTATTTATATTTTCATAATCGTGATATTGACTATGGACATGGTTATAAATAAAATTTCAAAGACACATTTTATCACCAGAAGTGGCACAATAATGTGAAAAAGTGAAAAGAAAAATGGGAAAATATTGGCAAATAAGATGAAATTATATATTATCATTACGATAGTAAAGGCCATTTGAGTTGTACTTATCGTACAACAAAACATCTTACAAATAATAAAAACACATTTTGCTTATGAAGATGGTGATTCTGATTATGGCCATATGGATGCTACTCATCTTGATATTATTATTTTCTTTGCTAAACCGAATGGAAGCATTGATCACCTCATTGGTTATGAGAGTGTTAAAAAAATCTCATATTGAAATTTATGTTTATATGAAAAATGAATGTTGACACTAGCCCCAATGATAAAGATATGTGTCTTATTGATAGTGAAACAACTTATACAATTCTTAAGAGTAATAATTTTTTCTCTTGTTTGGTAATGTGAGACATCAATGTTAGTATTATTTATAGTACTACAAATATATGTAAAGGCTTCAAAAGAACTATTATATTTCTACAAAGAATTTGAATAGAAACTTATTACGTTTCAAGGATATTTGTCTAAATAGATATCATATTGAGACAAACAACAATGAAAAAGATATGAAATATCTTTATATCTCTACAATTGAGTTGAAAAAAAAATGTGTATTGGAGAAATTATCAAACGTCTCTTATAGTTTACACATATATTAGTACAATTGAGATGCATGTTATGGTAAACTAGAAGTTTACGAATCAAAATGAATGCCTTGTTTGGCATTATCAGTTGGATGGTTTGTACTACACATATATCAGTACAATTAAAATGCATCTCATGGTAAACCTGAAGTTTACGAATCAAAATGAATTCCTTGGTTGGCATGATCAGTTATTATGGTGTAAAAAAAAAGGTTGAAAAACTCATAGTCAAAAGACTTCTTCAGACCAATGAGTTCTCATGTACTATACGTTCACAAAGGAAAGTTGATAATAAGACCCTCATAAGAAAAATTAGAAATGAGTGAATCTCATTTTCAAAACGAATGCAAGGTGATATTTATGGTCTAATACACCCACCATTCGGATAATTTCATGGTTTTGATTGATGCATCAACTAGATGGTCATATATTTGTTTATTATCAACTCACAATAAAGTATTTGCAAAGTTATTAGTACAATTAAGAGCATACTTCCCATATTATCCGATTAAAAAAATATGTTTTGATAATACTAGTAAAATTACTTCTCATGCTTTTCATGTGTATTGGATATTAATTGGAATTGAAGTTAAGCATCCAGTAGCACAAGTTCATACTCAAAATAGACTTGCAGAATCATTACTAGAATGTCTAAAATTGGTTGCAAGACCATTACTTATGAAAGCTAATCTTTTGATGGCTACTTGGAGATATGCAATTTTGCATGTTGCATTATTGATTTGCATCAAACCAACAAGTTATCACAAATACTCTATTATGCAGTTGGTGTTTGGTCGATGACCTAATATTCTCATGTAAGAATTTTTTAATGTGGTGTATATGTTTCAATTTTCCGACCAAAGGGAATATGATGGGTCCTTAGAGACGATTGAGAATATATGTTGGATATGATTCTCCCTCAATAATAAAATATCTTGAACTACCAATAGTTCGACTTATTTACAATTCAACTTTTTGATTGTCACTTTGTTGAATAAGTTTTTCCAACATTAGCGGGAGAAAGAAAACAATTGGAAAATAATATTGGTTGGAATGAATTATCATTATCTTATCTTGATCCTCGTACAAAAGAGTGTGAACTGGAAGTTCAAAGGATAATTCATTCACAAAATTAGTCAATCAATTACCAAATGTTCTTATTGACAGAAAGGGTAATCAAATCATATATACCAAATGTTAATGCTTCGAGTATATTTGATATTAATTCATAACATGCCTGAAGCGTGGTAGGCATGTTAGTTCTGAAGACATGTTTGAAGCGTGGTAGGCCTATGGTTCCAAAGATAAAAACTATTGAATGAGAAAGGGAACTAAAATGCAAGATGACCTAATCGAAAAGGTTGAAATCCCAAAAGTTTCATTTGACATAATTAACGATTCGGTTCCAAAAGAACCTCAAGTACCTAAAATTCTTGAAAATAATGAGATCTCAATAAATTATGTCATGAATCATATAATATGGAACCAAAATAAAGTCAACATTGACAAAAATTTTACACACAATATAGCGATGAAAGCTATGAAGGACAATGAGGATCAATAATCAATGATCATTAAAGATTGTCGATAAAAAAATGATTGGCCAAAATGAAAATATGCAAATCAGAATAATTAGATTTGCTTGCTAAACGAAAGGTTTTTGGACCTACGATTCACACACCTGAAGGTGTGGAATCCATTGGGTACATATGGATTTTTTCGCAAAAATCAAATTAAGAATGATGAAATTGTTAGATACAAAGCACAATTAGTTGCTCAAGGTTTTTCACAAAACTTAATATTGATTTGTGAAAAGACATATTCTCTGGTATTGGATGTAACAATATTGCAATATTTGATTATCCTAGTTGCACAACAAGGTTTGCATTTACATCTAATGGATGATGTTACAGCCTATTTATACGATTCTCTTGAGAATCATATTTATATGAAAATCCCTAAAGAATTTTATTTACCCAACAAGGCAAATTCTGAAAAGGGTTATTCAATAAAATTGAACAAGCCCTTTTATTGATTAAAGCAATTAGGACGTGTGTGACATAACCGTTTTATTGAGTACTTATTAAAAGAAGGATATTGAAATGATCTTATTTGTTCTTGTATTTTTATGAAAAGATCCAACAATGAAATTGGCATAATTATTGTTTAAGTAAATGACATAAACATCGTTGGAACTCCTAATGAGCTCACAAAGGAAATTGATTGCTTAAAGAAAGAATTTGAGATGAAGGATTGATAATGTTAATTTTTACCATTATCCAAGCTACATTTTTTTTAGAAAAATCATCTCTTCCAAAGCTTTTAACCTACTTAGTCCTCAATTTTAACTTACTTTTGTAAATAAATACATTTTGGGTTACATTGATCTAAATATACAACTAATCCCCATTTTTGTGTCTATTTATAGATTGGAAGCTTTGTTCCAAAAATCCAGACAAATGAGTGACCCAGAATAACAAGGAGAAGATGAAAAATGTCAACAGGAGCTGCCTGGCGACACAAAGCCAGCGCTAGGCGCAAGAGACAATCAGCGCCAGGCGACACAACGCAGGCGCTAGGCGCAAGAGATAGTTACCGCCTAGCAGAACCTGGACACCGTCGGGCGGTTCGCGCAAGTTTTCACCACTGTTTGATAGCTAGCGCCTGGTGGTGAGAGGCTTCCGCCAGCCGCCAGTTTTCGCTGATGTATCAAGTTGGCCATTTTTCTTCTGTTTTCGCGAGGGGAAACTCATCTTGGACAGTTTGAAGCTTGAGCAACGCGTTTTGGAGCACTTGGAGGTCTACTAGGACTAGTGGGAACTACCCTTTCTTCCTCTTTGTATCTCTTCCCTCTTCCACTTCCATTTTGTAAGCTTGAGCTCTCCATGATAATGGAGAGCTAAACCCATTTTTGTTGGGGTTAGATGTAGCCACTGAACTTTCATGTATTTGTGGATGATTTAAATATATATATATATATATATATATATATATATATATATATATATGCTTCTTCCATTGATTGCTAGTATCTTTGTTTATTTACTTAAAGCTTGCTTTGTTTTAACCATTCATTGCATGATATTTGGGTCATTAGGTATTGGAAAATATCTCTTGAAACCTAGAATTAGAACAAGATACCTAATGGAACTTGTATCTAGGAATGGAACTTGATCCATTAGTTGTCTTAAATCGTAATTTGTAAAGCGGGTTTTCTTATTTAGGGATTCAAGGAATTGGCTCTTAACAAGGAAATCTAGGCTCATTCAACTAAGGGATTAGGGTTTGAGTAGACTTGTGGGTTGACATTAGTAATTAATGGAAACGAGTTTTATTGTTTTATATACATGAGAGTGAAGTAGGTGAAGTCTAATCCCAACAATATCAATCCATTGCATTTCTAGTCTTTTCCATCTTCTAGAGGTTTCAAATATCCAAGTTCACCTTTTACATGTTTTTGAAATATTTACTTTCTTGCACACAAAAATCCAAATTATGGATTTATTCTTTACTTTAAATTAGTCACTAATTACGCAATTATTTAGTATACACGATTCTCTTGGGAAACGATATCTCGGTCTTACCGGTTACTACTTGTGTGACTTGGTACACTTGCCAAAGTCGTAACAAGTTTTTGGCGTCGTTGTTGGGGACCCGTGTCTAATACTAGACTATTGTGTGATTTTTGACTTATTTAGACTTATTCTTTGTTCATATTTACTGTTTTTGTTTACTTATATACGCACATTATTTGGGCTAACTTGTAGTTTGAGCTTGCTTTTGTTGTTGCTCTATAATTTATGCAGGGTAGGATCCGTACAAGGAGGACTGCATCTTTAGAACCACTCCTTCCCAATCCTGAGATAGAGAAAACTACCCGCAAAAACAATAGTGCCACAAGGAGAAGATGAGCTCAAGCACAACAAGTTGCCCATCACTCTTCTGCTTCAGACACTCTTCTGTCTACCACTCAGAATCTTGATTCTTTTCCAAAAGAAGATATGGCTGAAAACCCTCATGGTGATGGTAGAGGGCGTGAAAGACGCACTTTGGAGGACTATGCTGCGTTCACAGGGACCATTAATTTCAACAATATTGCTCGACCAACGGTGAATGCTACTAATATGAAGATTAAAGACAAGAAGGGTTGTGTAAATCAAGTGGCAGACCATCTGTCAAGACTAGTGAATGAAGAGGTGACCACACTGGAAAAGAAAGTGTTAGAAGAATTCCCTGATGAAAAGTTGCTCCTAGTATCTAATAGACCTTGGTTTGCAGAAATGGCAAACTTTAAGGCTGCTTAAGTTGTTCTTGAGGATATGAGTTTGCATCAACAACATAAGCTCTTTAGGGAAGCAAAATACTATGTGTGGGATGATCCTCACCTTTTCAAGATTGGGGTAGACAATCTGTTGAGGAGATGTGTGTCTGAAGAGGAGGCAAGAAGTATTATGTGGCATTGCCACAATTCACCCTATAGAGGACACTATAGTGGAGAAAGAATAGCTGGAAAGGTTCTACAATCTGGGTTCTATTGGCCAAGCATTTTCAAGGATTCTCATGCATATGTGAAACACTGTGACAAGTGCCAAAGAACAGGGAGCATCTCTAGAAGGAATGAAATGCCTTTGTAGAACATACTGGAGGTTGAAATGTTTGTTGGGGTATTGATTTCATTGGCCCCTTGCCTTCTTCATTTTCCAAGGAGTATATCTTGTTGGCTGTGGATTATGTCAGCAAATGGGTGGAAGCTGTTCCTATGCCCACAAATGATGCTAAGACAATCATCAAGTTTCTCAAGAAGAATATATTCTCCAGATTTGGTGTCCCAAGAGTCTTGATAAGTGATGGAGGTTCTCACTTCTGCAACGCGCAGTTGAAAAAAGTCTTGGAGCACTTTAATGTCAAACACAGAGTTCCCTCTCCCTACATCCTCAATCAAATGGACAAGCAGAGGTGTCAAATAGAGAAATCAAGAGGATCCTTGAGAAGACAACTTCTTCCTCAAGAAAGGATTGGTTTATCAAGTTAGACGACGCTCTTTGGGCCTACCGGACTGCATTCAAGACTCCAATTGGGTTGACTCCATTCCATGGTATATGGGAAGGCTTGTCATCTTTCGTTGGAGTTGGAGCACAAGGCTTATTGGGCCATGAAGTTCTTAAATTTTGATCCATCCTTGTCAGGGGAGAAGAGGAAGCTACAATTTCATGAGTTGGAAGAGATGCAACTCAATGCCTATGAGTCCTCCAAGAGCTACAAAGAGAAAGTGAAGGCCTATCATGATAGGAAGTTGGTGAAAAGAGATTTCAAACTCGGTCAACAAGTGCTATTGTTCAACTCAAGATTCAAATTATTTCCAGGGAAGCTGAAATCCAAGTGGTCAGGCCCATTTACTATCAAGGATGTGAAAGCTTATGGGGCAATTGAAATTGAAGACCCATCCTCAAAAAGGAGTTGGGTAGTGAATGGCCAAATGCTCAAGCCTTATTTGGGTGGTGAAGTTTTGAGGATGACCACCGTCATGCACCTCAGTGAAGCTTAAGCGCCTTACCTGTCAGGCTCGTGACGTTAAACAAGCACTTCCTAGGAGGCAACCCAATGCTTTAAACTCATTTTGTTTTAACTTAGTGTTTTAATTCAGTATGATGTTTGTATATATGTGTGAAATCTGTTAGTATGATTGTTGTGTTTGTTGAGATGTTGAACTTTGTGTTAAAATTGCATCTGTGAACCTCTGGTAGAATAACTTTGAGTGTTGTCATGCATATTTCGTCTTAGGATAATAATAGCATGTGCTTGTTGTGGCATTTTGGATTGAGTTTAACCTTTATGCATCATAGAATGTGCTAGTGAAAAATTGGTGGTTTGTGAAAATAGTAGTAGCATAGTTGTGTAGTAAATTCATGTCTTAAGTTAAGTTGTGCAAATGTTATGTGAATTAAATGTTTTGCTTGAGTGTGAATGCTTGGGTTGAAGTTGGGAAAGCTTGAAAAATATGTTTGCAAGAGTGAAAGGTTGGTGGGAGCACAATAGAGTCAAAGGCAACCCAACCATAACCCAAAAACACAAAAACTTCACTCCTACAACTTAACCGCCTGACAACATTTTCCCTCCTGCCTAGCGCTAGTTGTGAAATTAGCCCCTGGGAGCACTCCAGAAGCTATGCGCCTGGCAGCACCTTCGCGCCCGCTTGGCGCCACACCAAAAAAACTGCTCCAGAGGTATTTTGTTGATACATCGCCTGGCGGCTCGAGACCACCCGCCAGGCGGCAGCGCTGCGCGAGCTCTGATTGGGCTTTTTAATTGTGTTTTTGAGCTAGCCCTATCCCTCACCCTAAGTTTCACTCACGCCTGGCGCCGCTACTCTGCCCTAACCTCTCCACTCTCACACTCTCACACTTGCCAAACCCTAACTCTCAATCTAACTCTCTAATTCCACAATCCTCTCCTAAATTCACAAACCCTAACCCTCAATTTCTCCCCATTCCCGTGCCCTCCTCACTCTCATTTACACTGCCTCTTTACTCTCGCCAGGCACCACTCTTCATGAACCCACACTTCCTGCATTGCACTCAAGTAATGTTCTTCTTCTTTTTTGTTCTTTTCATTTTAGTGTTCTTAATGCTTATTCTGTTGTGATTACATACTTTGGGTTCGTGATTTGTGGTTGCCACTGTTTTGAATGTTGCTTGTTTCTGCTTCCACTATGGTTTTGTGTTTTTTTCTTGTGCCAATCTTGCAGACCCGTGTTGTGCTGCCTGGCGGTGGCCATTTTGGCTTGTTTTTTATTTTGGCCTGTTTTTTTGCCAGGCACTGGAGCATCAGAGCTCCCTGTCACGAGCTGGCGCCTGGCGCCACTTTTGTAGGGGCAAGGCGGTGGCCCTTTTTTTTACCTCTTTCTTTCATTTTCGCACCTGATTGACTCTATATTTTTTTATTGAATCTCTCATTCCAATGCTAACCTTAAATTGCCTCTTTGTACCGAATGCTTACTTTGCAGATGGCATCCTCCTCCAACCCAAAGAGAATCAAGACCACCATTGGTAACCCCACAAAAGGGCAGAAACGCAAGGAGAGAATTTATTCTCACTACTTCCTCACTAAAGACAATGAAGACCACTTCCAAGTGGTCATGCAGAGAAAAGTTGTGGCAGAGAGGAAAGTCATTCTGAAGCCTGATGAAGTCAATGAATTTCAACTAGAGTTGATCAGACGCGGTTGGGAAAGGCTGGGTAGCTACCCTGTCACGTTCAGCATAACCTTGGTTAAAGAATTCTTTGCCAATGCCAAGGTTACCACCTCTACAGCTCCCACCTTCCTCAACTGTGTGAGGGGAAAAAGAGTGCCCTTTGATGCTAAAACGATCAATGGAATTTTGGGCACCCAGCTGGTTGATGATGTGGAATGCCAATTCTCAACGTTGGATGATGAGGGCATGGCACCCGGAGAGTTGCTCCAAGCACTCTACTTGGCGGGTGAAGGATTTCATAGGGGCACGATTCAACGAGGTTCCTTTCACCCCTGGCTCGATTCTAGTCAGCTTTTGTGCACACCAACATATCTCCATGCTACCATGTGTTTGTTCTCACGGAGGGACGCACCACCATTTTGTACACCATCCTGACAAGTCGGGTGATGGATGTGGGGTAATATATTGTCAATGAGATCCACCGGTGTGCTAATGTTGCCGGCAAGGTCGCTCTAGGCCATCCCTCTCTCATCACCCATCTTTGCAGCCTGGTAGGAGTGGACATTTTTGTACCCCCTTTGGAGAAAGCAACGCAGGATCTAGACTTTTCCTATTTTTCAGAGGTTCTACTCACTTGCTCCTAAACCCCGGAGGCACCACCAGCCACAGGGAAAGCCTGAGCCAGAGCCCGATGCAACCCTCACGATTAATATGCGGTTGCAGGCTTTGTAGGCCAAGCTAAATCATCTTCAGCTCCTGGAACCCCAGATGCAAGCTTTATACCGGCTGGGGATGGCCAATGTAGATATGCTTAGGGGCATCTCCCTAACGATTCCAGAGTTGAGCACTTCATCAGCTGAGGAGTTTGTAGCCACTGTTTCTTAGCCTGGGGCCCAGGCCACTTCTACTAGGGGAGGTGGAGCCTCAACTGCTAGAGATGATGAGGAGGAAGAGCTAAATGAAGAGGGCAAGGATGACGCCTAAGCTTGGAGAAAGTGAATCATCTTTTGCAGGACTTGTTTTGTGAATAGTCCTGATTTTCAATTATGCTTTTAGACTTCAGTTTTTATTTCAGTTTTAACTTTCTTTTGATAGTGTTGAACTTTGTAGCTTGGTTGGTGAACTAATCTTTTGCATTGACTTGGTACTTTTCATAATCATCTTTTGTGCTTGTTATGAAATGATGTTGAATTTGCTTGTGAGCATGAGCTTGTGGTTATTCTCATTTTGATATAGTGATGCTTGATTTTAATTGTGATCAATGATTTTGGCATATGTTGACAATTGTGGAACCCAAAGTACCCTGTGAGAGGTTGTGCCCCAAAGTTGATTTGTGTGAATGTTATCACTGTGGACTCATAATTGACTTTGCATGAGTTCATTTACTAATCATTTACTTGCATGCTACAGATGATCAATGCCATCTTTCTTTTTCCTGTTATATAATTGAGCCAATCCTTTTCAAGTTGATTTCTTGTGCAAACCCTTTGAGTCTTCTTTGAGCCTTAAAGACAACATGTGTCATTCCTTGAACCTTGAGCATAGTAAAGATTTTGACTACCTTACTTTGAGCTTGAGAGAGCAAATGATTGTTAGTCATGAGTTTGGTTCAAGTTTGGGGGAATTATTGCTGAAATAAGGGAGCATGAGAAAATTTGTAAAGTTTTTGGTTCAATTCAATAAAAAAAAAGAGAAGAGAAAATTGCTGCAAAGAATAAAAATTGGTGCAAGCAAGTTGGGAATTGGTTTCATTTATTCAATAGAGAAGGGAAAAAAATACTTTCCTGATTTGATTAGTTGCTCTCTTAGCTCAAGGTACTTTTGTTATCTTGAAAAACCAAATTTCCTTCTTAGCCTAGCCACAATACAAGCCATAAAAGCCCTTGTGATGATAGCATGCTTGTGAAAGTTTTATCCATTTTGAACAAAAAGCAAAGTTAAATTGTGTGACATTGTGATGGTGGAGAGAATGTTGTTTATATCCATACACCAGTGAGCTTGAGTGAAACACTTGTTCTTGTGAGAAATGGTTCCCATTGATCAAGGAAACATTTTGCCATGATTGTTGATCCCTTATAAACTTTTGCATGCACTTGTGAAGCTTTTTTTTTGTGAGCACCATAGCTTTAGCTTGCCTTGCTAATGAAACACATGTGCCAAACAATCTTTCAAATAAGAGCAAGCACAATTGACATTTGTTTTGGTTGTTTAACTATGTTCTCTTAAGTTGCTAGATCATTGCAATTGTGTTGTTCATCTAGGCCAAGTTACCTTTTTGCTTGAGGACAAGCAAGGTTCTAAGTTTGAGGGAGTTGATAATGTTAATTTTTACCATTATCCAAGCTATATTTTTTTTAGCAAAATCATCTCTTCCAAAGCTTTTAACCTACTTAATCCTCAATTTTATCTTACTTTTGTAAATAAATACATTTTGGGTTACATTGATCTAAATATACCACTAATCCCCATTTTTGTGTCTATTTATAGATTGGAAGCTTTGTTCCGAAAATCCAGACAAATGAGTGACCCGAAATTAAAATTATATTCTTTTATAAAGATGTAAATGTTTATAATATCAGTTATAATCAGTCCATGTGTTATAAGTTTGAGTTGTTATCAATCCCTATGTTATAAGTTTGAGTTATTAGCAATCCATGTAACCACCTGGCGCCATTCACTTCGTCGCTAGGTGAACTTGTGCCTCAAGGCCGCCTGGCAGGCTCCTCACACCGCTAGGCACCACGCAGCTTCTAGGACCTCTGCCTATTTGCTTTCGCCTAGTGGGATGACCCCTTTCGCCAGGTGCTACACGCCTAGTGCATCCTTGTCTTTTCCTTTGTCGCCTGGCAGCGCATCTTGTGCCACCAGGCGCCACACTAGTAGCGTCCCAATTACTGGTTTTTGACAAGTTGGGACTGGTTCCAAGGAACCCTAAGCACGCAATACACAATACATAAGTCAAACTTCATTGCCCAGTCATAATCTTATGACTGAACCACACTCAACGCATTCACTTACCAACTATTTCAAAATTTTGGATCCTACATTTACCAAATAATGATGAAAATTATCATGCAATTATTCTTTTGCCACTTGCACATACTACACTGATTTTAAAGCCATCATCTCAATTGGCGCAACATGACAACTCTTCAAATAGACATTATACCATAACAATCAATATATACACACCACTTTGACACTCTTGCAATCCCAATTATCGCATACTCATAATTACACTTTTTATTAATTATCTTTCATACATACTTTCCCTTTCCACACATTCTGTCCAATTTTAACCCCTAATGTGTAAAAAAATTTCCAAAGAACTACACGTAGAAACCCAACGCGAAACAAAATTAGCGTGTCTGCCTACACCTGATGTGTCGCCTGGCGGCAGTTTATGCGCCGCTAGGCGGTCCATACAAAATCTAGTTTTTTTCCAGATTTTCCTGCACCAATACAAAACCCAAAACCCCATTTATTAATTCAGGCAAGCATTGTATCATATTTTTCACATTTGATCAAACTTACACAAGTAATGCTTGTCCAAATATCATATAACTTTCACGAAAACAACGCGTCAATCATAATCATAAATCAGGTTTATTCATTCCCAACCCCAACATGAACCCTAATCCCCCAATCATGCCAAATTCATGTAATTTTCACCAACAGATAATCGTAGATAAAAATCCACCATGCCAATCATATATGTACATATACAAATTCAATCCATACATCACAACACCACTAGAACACAAAAAATTAGGAGAAACTGGGCAAGCCAATTCGTGTCGCTTAGCGGCCAACACATAGCTTCTAGGCGGTGCATAGAAAAACCTAAAAAAATGGCCTTGAGGCATGAGTCGCCTGGCGGGCCTTCAACGTCACCAGGAGATTTCTGGACACGAGTAATTTATTAGCCAAGGTTTGAACACACAACCATACAACTATCAAGACAATGCACAACCATTCAACCAATTCATGTTTCATGATATTTCCTACACATCTAGGATTATATTATCACACACTATGGTTAAGCACATATGCAAAACAATAATCAATTAATTTAACAAATAATTGGCATCATTAGGAATTGAACTCAAGTCCTTTTAATATTACCAAGTACTCTTAATCACTTGATTTTATATATGGTAAAAAGGAAACATGAACTTGGTTTACGTGAATGAAATCAAAGGCTATGTACACCCATGAAACCATGCAAAAAGACTACCATAAAGGCGTTACGGGTCCCACCAATGTTAACGAATAGAAAAATGATACTTGGACAAAGTTTGGATTGGCAAACTTTGACAAACAACCATTTTTGGCAAAAAATATCGTAAAACTTTATTACTTTACTTTTGTAACTTCCATAAAAAAAAATACTCTATTTAGTAACTTTGTCAAAAATTTGTTTGTAAAAGTTTCATTTTCCTTTAAAAAAACAACTAATGAGGAGAAAGAAAATCCAATTAAATAAAAGAACCAAAATTGCACCTATATGGATCCAAACTATGCCCACTCACGCACCAGCACACACAACCAACCACTAAGCCACTTGCTATGTCATAATCATATGCACATTATTTTTTTAAAAACATAAACATTCTATATATCATGATTAAATAAAATGATTAAAATAAATAAAACAACAACTTTAATCACTCAAATAATTATTCCATATTTCATAATTAAATTAATCAAATCAATAACCTTTCCACCATCGTCGTAGGTCTCTTTAGCTTCGATGGCTGCCTCTTCACAGCCTGCCCTAGCCCAAAGGTTGTCGATCTATAGACCATCACAAAGAAGTTGATTTTGGTGATTGACGTTTAAGGATTTGGAGGATCGAAAACCTTGATGAAGAAGATTAACATAAAAGGAGTTAAGAAAATGGTTTATGAGGGAAAATTCTTCACTTCCTTTGAAATTGGTATTTTCGCTTGTTCACTTCCTTTGCAAATTGTTCATATGCTTACCATAGTGTTTATCTTATACAAGCTTCACAGTTGGGTTTGTCTAGGCTATCTCTTGAGCTACAATATGTTACACCATCTGCTACAAATAAAATTAAGGGAATTTGAAACATAAGTAAAAATATCAATAAATAATAAATTGTATTGTAGGGATAAAAAACACTAAAAATGGACTTTTGTAATTGTCATACATGATTTAAAACTGTTGGCAACTAGCAGAAGTTTGTAAAACTCTCGCACAGTACCAGGGGTTCCAGAACCATCGGTAAATAACATAAGTTTCACAACTGTCAATAAATATCAAGGGTTTCAAAATGTCGGTAATTACTAAGTGATGGAGGTGTGACAATGAGCAAAGACAAGGATCCACTTGAAGAACTTGGAGGACCTATGACAAGGTCTAGAGAAAAGAAAGCAACAGAAGCTCTACAACAAGTGTTGTCAATATTATTTGAGTACAAGCCCAAGTTTGAAGGAGAAAAGATAAAAGTTGTAAATTGCATCGTGGCCCAAATGGAAGAGGACTAACGCGCCAGATTAATGCAATTTCTTTTATTTAAATAAGAGCCCATTTGATATCTTAAGAACCATCCTTGGAAGACTAAGAAGACCTTGTTGAATACTTTTGGATGACTTTTTGGCTGCCCCAATTTCAGTTATAATCAGCCATTAGGTAGTGGACCATTATTAGCTTGATTGGTTTATTATTAGCACTAGTGGGATATAATGACAATTAATGGTCTTTTTGTAATCCTAATGGTTAAAGCTTCTATATATGCTGAAACATTTCTTATCAATGAAATCAAGTTAAGTTTTGTTCAGAAATTCAATTTTCTATCTAATAGTGAGAGTGATTCTCCTAGTTCTTGAGTGATTCAAGAACCCTTGGCTGTATCAAAGGATTTTGCCATCCTTTGTGTGTTGCCTCCTTTGGAAAGAGTGATTCTTTCCTTCCACTTTTAGATTCACCCCTTATTACTTTCTTCTTCACCCAATTTTCAAAAGAATACCTAATTCTGCCCACAAAATATCTCGTGGTCATAACTGGTTCTAACCCTAAAAGAAAAAAAAATCCTAAGTCAGCCCTTGTGCAATTCTTCACTTCCTTTGAAATTGGTATTTTCGCTTGTTCACTTCCTTTGCAAATTGTTCCTATGCTTACCATAGTGTTTATCTTATACAAGCTTCACAATTGGGTTTGTCTAGGCTATCTCTTGAGCTACAATATGTTACACCATCTGCTACAAATAAAATTAAGGGAATTTGAAACATAAGTAAAAATATCAATAAATAATGAATTGTATTGTAGGGATAAAAAACACTAAAAATGGACTTTTGTAATTGTCATACATGATTTAAAACTGTTGACAACTAGCAGCAGTTTGCAAAACTCTCGCAAAGTACCAGGGGTTCCAGAACCATCGGTAAATAACACAAGTTTCACAACTGCCAATAAATATCAAGGGTTTCAAAATGTCAGTAATTAATAAGGGTTAATCAAAATCGTCAATAATCTGTTAACAGAGTTAGTTTTTCTAGGGAAAAAGCATATCGCGGGTAGCTCCTTTAACGAGGATTAAAACCCCAAAAAAATCCAAAAATAAACCTTGATAAAATTAATTTTTCTTATAGTGTTATTTTGATCAAGTGACGTATTGTAACTTTTATTAGTGTATAAAAAAGAGTCATTATAATTGTATAAAATTTTATTTACTATAGTATAAAATTTTAATGTAATTGCCATGATTTTCTTTTTATAACCATCCAACATATATTGAAGTTCAAAAGATACAATATCTATGTTAAAATTTTATTATTATTAGTTTAATATTTGTTCTTTGCGTTATTTTGATCAAGTGATATTATAACTTTTAGAATTTTATTAGTGTATAATAAAGAGATTCATTAGAATTTAAAAATTTGAAGTAAACAGACATTTGAAATATATTTTAATTTGAATATTTGTTTTTATTTTATATTTTTTTAAAACAAATTTAAATTTTATCAACTAGAATTCATTGATGTTTACAAATTTAATAGATATTTTGGTTCTCATGAAATTTTATTTAGTATTCTAATTTGAAATGTATACACTTATAATATAATTTCTTTCTAAATATTTAATATCGAAGAAACAATCATCCTCCTAATATTGAATATTTGATAATATTATGTTTCCTTTGTCATAATTTTTTATTATTTTATAAAAATTAATTAATTAATATTGAAATAGTAAGAAAACAAATATAAGTATGAGTATATACCCGTTATCTGGTGAGATCATAAGATAAAAGTTTGATATCCATTAAATTTAGATATGAAAATAAAAATAAATTTTTTCGATGAAAATGAATATAGAATAGAAAAACCCCTGACCGTTGTCGTCGTAATTGCAATCTAGACTCAATTATAACTAATCTAAAATCAACATGTCCTAACACTAACTATCACACACTTTTGCCAATATCTCATTTGTACATATAAAAACTTGAATCTTTATTCTATTTGGGCAACAGTTTTGTGATAGTATATTAAATATTTTAAATTATTTATTTAAAAACTACTTATTTTAAATTTAATCAAATTTGCTCATAATTTATCTTCATGTTCATTTACTTAGCTGTTTTACGCTTCAGTTGATGTCATTTCAATCCTTTATAATTTTTTAATGCATATTTTAGATGCTACATATAACTTGTAGTACAAACACAAGAATCTCTTTTAGTGCAGTGATGCTTATAATAACAATATGATATGACTAGACTAGATGGTCTAATAACTCGAAAATAAAAAGAGACGAATTATTATCTATATATTTAATTATATGAATAATTAAATTCATTTTAAATATTTTATAGGTTTGAAAATAAAAATGGACAAATTATTTTCTATTTATTTAATCATATAAATCATTAAGTTCAATCTAAATATTTTCTTAATTACTACACAGATTTCAATTAAATTTTATATGAAGAAGAAACTCCATAGATTTCTTATAAACGAAAGGATTGACAGCATCTCTGATATTATCCAAGCTTGGCCAGAATATGAAAAAGGAAAATGCTTCTACGAGTGGTGCTACCATACATAACAAAGCATATATCCCATTACCAACTGACCAATAAACTTTGTCAAAATCATAATATTTAATTCACCGTTAAGGTTTTTTCCTAAACTTTTTTTCAAGTAATTAGTCATTGACTCATTCTACAGACGCGATGCAAAAGAGAAAAAAAGGAATTTGGAGATAGTTTTTTTACTCACTTTATTATGTGTCTTTCTCACTTTATTATGTGTCTTCCAAAAATCCTGATATGCAATATTAATATTAATGTTTTTAAATATATTAAAAAAATTTAATATACCCAAACCATTAATATATTTTGAAATTTTAGTAAAAAGACGTAGAGAATAAAAATAATCCGTAGAAAACTTGAACTCACTTAGAAGAAAGAGTAAAATAAATTAAATATATATATATATATATATATATATATATATATATATATATATATATATATATATATAAAAGAAACAATTAAATGCTTCATGTATTTGACATGCAACAATTGAAATACTAGTGAAAAATGTTCATTTAGTTTAAATAAAAGTTTGAACTATTAGTTATAATTAGTTTACAATAAATTTGGTTATAAAACTAAATAAAATTTTAATGGCATGCATATACTTTAACTTAATGTTCTTGTTGAATTATATTCTACAAAGTCTCTTGAACAACTCCAAGGGTTCACAGACTTGGCTTCAAAGGAAACATGTTCTGGTCACGAATGAAAGAGGAGAGATCTGGATGTAAAAGACACTTCGATGCCAAACTCAGTCCAAGGTATGAGGGAATCAATGTCAAAGAAAATGCAATTATGTACTTTGTAAAATGTGCCTTTTATATTAGGGTCACGGATAGTAGTTCCTTTGTACCCTACACGCTGAATAAATATTCGTCCTGTACCTGTATCCATATCCGTGCAGAAACTTGCATATTTTTTTAATATCCACATATATCCATGGATTGTTAGAAATATTTTAATATAATTTAAAAAATAAATAATTAAAAAAAAAAACTTACTGTTACTCATGATTTTATAGACCTTTACTTTATGGGTTAATGTTTTTAACAGCCATATTCTTATTACAATTTACTCCTTTGATAACAAAACAACAACAGAGACAACAAACACTAGAGTTTTTCTTAAAAGTATTCTTCTTTTCCTCTCTATATTATCTTTAAGACATTGGTGTTCATAAGGTTCGGAGATCCTTCACTACACTCGATCGATCTGACAGGTTGTTGTATCTTGGGAGAGAAACGCATATGATTTGAAACACATATGATTGTGTATTTGTTTAGCCCTGTGCAGTAGGAGCTAAGGATAGCGCTATGTGTGCCTCAACCCAAGATATTTCTACTCCTTTCTTGTTTATTTTTTATTTATTATTGTTATTATAATCGTTGATCTTTTATTAATATTCATTATTTTATATATATGACTTAGTATTATTATTGATTTAATAATTATTATTATATCATTTTAAATTTTTATTATTAATAGTATTATTTAAGTAATATTGTCTAACATTCTTAGAGAGGAAAATATTATCTTGTTATTTCTATTTTTGATTATTCATCTGTATTCATTTCTAAAATTAAAAAATAATATAGTGCTGAAGATTGAAAACACATTTTATCAACTAATATTGTTCTTATGGTTATAATTAAATCAGTTTCAAATAAGCCTAAAAATTGATGTATATAATTGTTTCTATTTCTATTGGTAACAATAAATGAAATTATGGATAAATAAATTTTTTATCTCATTGAATAATTTTTTGTGATGTCTAAAGCTAATGTTTTTGCTGTTATATTAATTTATGCTTTAATATTGTTTATTCTTACCATTGATAAAGATGTTATATATCATGTTATATATTGAGAAATTTTGGTTAAAGACCATTCAAATTATAAAATTTTGAGGTACAAAATTAATTAAATAGAGAAGTTATGATATATGTATGTATGAATGAGTGTTTTTGTGTGAAACTCATTGTATTATTCATTAAGTAACATATTCATATGGTATTAATGTAATGGTGCAACTAAAGAAAAAAATGCTTATGTTCTGATATGGTAAGTGTTATTCTACAAGTTCTAGTTTGCCTAACATTATATTAGTGAAATTTTATATCCTACTTACTATATTTTGAATACAAAAGATTGTGATAAAACTTGTTATGAGTTATGAAAGAAAAAAGAACCACATTTAAAATATTTCAAAGTGTGGGGGTGTCTTGTAAATGTTAATATACCTTTTAATGAGAAAATAAATCTTTGGTTATTTATTTTGATAAATTTCTTGAAATTATTGAATAATATATATTAAATGTAAAGTGGATATTGATTTTGTTGACAAAATCAACTACTGGTTATGGTTATGTTTTAACCCTGGATGAAGGTGCCCTATCATGGAAATATGTTAAAAAGTTGTTCTGTCATGGTCTACTATGCAAGCATAAATTATTTCTTTTTCTAGCAGTCTATGACTTATGTATGTGGCTTTTAAGCGATGATGCTTGGATCGGGAGATGTCGTGCCATGAGCGGGTAGGTTCATGGATGGTGGTTAACATGTGATGATATGAGCGGGGAGGTTCATATCCAGTTACTCTCGCGTGGGGATACGAGGGAGGTAGGTTCATATGTTCCGTGCTCACGTTTGAGAGATGCCACGTGCGGGGAGGTACGGGGCTGGTGGATCACATGTGTTGGACTACGAGCGGGTAGGTCCGTAGAGCAGGACTACGAGCGGGGAGGTTCGTAGAGCAGGACTACGAGCGGGGAGGTTCGTAGAGGCAGGACCACGAGCGGGCAGGTTCGTGTGAGCATCATATTCCCGAGTCCAAGGCTAACCATTTGTGTGATTTGAAGGCTGAAAAGCCTTGGGGTTAAGGTATTGGCAGAGAACTACATAGGTTGAATTGAATGGGTGTATGGCTTATCTGATGTTATTATATATATATATATATATATATATATGCATATATGTTATTTTTATTTTCTCAGCTCACCCTTTCTGTTTGTGTATGGCGATGATCGTGTGATTTGTTACACGGGAGCAGATGTGGATACAGGTGATGCTGAGGATGCTCAAGCAAAGGAGTAAGGGCTAGCTGGGATTAGAGCTAGGCATATTTGATTATTTTTTTATTTTATGATTATGGATTTTTGGAAATTGTAACGTCTTTATGACTACTTTCTTACAATTTTTGGCACATGTTAATTATTTTAAAATTTTCCCGCGTTTGGGAATAATAATATCATGAAGATTTAATTTCTTTTTCTTATTTATTTATTTATTTAAGTAATATTCCTTAGAGATGTTTCATAAATTCGGCTTGATTTACAAGTGTATTTGTTCCTTAGCTTCTATTATTGATTTGCATTTCTATATCACTGTGTAGGTGATGATGTTCTTGATGCAATTGTGTGTAGGATTGCATTAGGAAGTAATTCTTGATAGGGTTGTCAAGATCTTCATATCTTAGGGTTTAGAATTATTGAGGTGTACTTGTAATTCTTATAAAAATCTTTGATATAGTGGAAACCTTCTAGCTCAGGTTGCTAGAAGAAGACTAGACGTAGATTCATGTAGAATTGAACCAGTATAAAATTCATTGTCTCCTATTTCTTTCCTTATCTTCTTTACATGCATTCAAGGATTAAAGGGTCATAAATTCCTTATAGCAGAAGTAGTCACAGAAGTTTACCTTGAAAAGTTTCATGGAAAAAATTGTATTATAACAAATGTATAAAAGTAGTCACAGAAGTTTACCTTGAAAAGTTTTGACTTTCGCAAATTCTATACTTATAGCAGAATTTTGTACTTCTCCACTTGAAAGAAATACATTCCGTTCATCCACATAAATACCAAACAAAGTACATTCTATTCGAAACCTAAACATTCAATAAATGTTATGTGAAATCATTATTTAAACAGAAATAAAAAGGTATGTAGTATAGCATAGAAATAAAATACCCATCAGCTTCTATTGCAATGACATTTAATTTTGTTGTCTTTCCATCAACTTGCAATTCTCTTTCAGTACCCACTCCGACCAGTAACCCCAATATATCTAAATAAAAAATAATAGAAGTCATAACATATAAGGTCAAAATAATTGTTGAGAACTAAAAAATATGAATGGTAGAAAAACTAAAAATATTAACTTACCAACTAAATAATCAGTATCAAATCCAGTGGTTGTCAATAAGAACAAAGGTGTGTATTGTGGTTTCAGATTAGGAACCAAGTTACCATGAAGCAAACTAACTTTGGTACCAAACTAGAAATTAATCTTATAAGGGTGGTGGGTAGTTCTATATATTCCAGAATTGGGAGCAACACTGAAATTTTGGATGCCATAAACATGACCTTCAGAAATTTCAGTATGAAATTTGTAAATTAGAGTACGTTTGATGGAAGCATGTATTTTAGAATCTTGAAATAGCTCAATATAATAAATATAAAGATGTTTATGATACACATATTTTGTTCATAAAAATGATGGTAAAGAATTAGAAGAATAATAACCTCTTTTTCTTGAATAACCAACTCCATGGAAAAAGGACACCTCTGTTTACTGAAATCTGGAACGAACCATGAACGTATCACCCTAACGATGATATTTCAGTTCTCCTTTTCTGGAGTAACTTTGCTTACATTTTGACTTTGCTTTTGAACTTCAGAGAGAGACATGTTGATCTCAACACAAAGATATTGAAGAAATGAGAAGTAAAAAAGTGAGTATTAGATTGGTGACATATTTAAACTCAGATAAAGGAGATAATAATTAATGTTAAAAGATTTAATTCAGAAAAATAAAACAAATACAAATAAATAAAAGGTTCAAAGCAGGTATAGAGTAATATATATCTGTTTGGTCAAGGATAGTAAAAGAATGCTAAGGAATAAAGATAACATGGATTTGGCAAATTTTGAAAAAGTAAAGGTTCATATGTTATTGGATTAAAAACTTTGAAATGGTTAAAGAAAACAAGAAGTACAAAAGCATTAACTAATCTGCAAAGATGGAGTAATAGACATGAGATGTTAATAGAAAAAAAAACTTTTGACCTACTTTTACAGAAATCATACTATCAAATTTTGGTGAAAACTGCGAAAAATAGCTATTGATGTCAAAAACCAGTAATCTGTTGCAATTGATTTATTCACAGGTTTCATATAAAAGGAAAATAAAAGAAAAAAAGCATTCTGATGAAGATGAACCATGAACAGCTTTTAAATGAAAACATTACTTCTTGGCATGATGTATTGAGCAGTGAACCATTAATTGAATCACTAATATGGAAACAATGAAGATCTGCAAAAAAGTATGGCTGTATAAAGAAATAATTTTAAGAAAGAAGCAATGTGCAAATATGTTTTTTCAGAATTTTTTAACAAATGGACAAACCCTACATCTGTACAAAAGAACATATCAACTGCTACGCTTCTTGTATTACTATATTTGTTAACAAAAACAAATCAAGTACATACCTTTGGTGGAAGATGGTTTGTATGAATCCAGACTTCCCAGAGAGAAGAGAAAAGTTATTTGGCTGAATAGTAATTAATTAAATTCTACAAAAAGTGAACAAAAAAGTGTAGTACACAATATACTTGATGAGAAAAAAATAGTTACAAATTAGATGACATACAATACTACGAGAAACTTCCTGGAGAAGACAAATTTGTTGGATGAATTGATTTAAAAATATCTAATATCAAATTTTCTAAAAAATTATATTCGTATAATAAAAAAGGTAATCATATAAGGGATTGGTACAGCAGAAAAAAATGTGGAAAGAATTAATAAAGGTACTCGAGCAGTGCAGAAGTCATATCAATCTACTTTTATAAAATCATATTAAGTTTTGGTTGAAATTTTAATAAATGAGATGTATATGAAATAAATTCTGGTGATATCTTTTGAAATATAAAATTTATTTCAAAAAGGCAAAATGAATGATATGACATTTGGTGGTTTGACATGAATTAAATGGCAAAGATATTCGTATATGGAAGAAGATATGTAGCGGTTACAATTATATCAGATTTAAAAAGTTGTATTTACCAAAAATAATATATATATATATATATATATATATATATATATATATATATATATATATATATATAATAAAGGTCTATAATAATTCATACAAAATATTACAGTGGCCCTACAAAAGAAGTAATCCGTTAAAATAATATTGTTCATGGATGATTTCAGTGGCCATGATAAGAGTCATATATATTAAGCAGCACATTCACATCCTTGTTTGCTTTTTCACCGTCAACCTCAAGAAGTATTATATCTCTTTCCTCTATTCCATGTAGTTGACAAAACTTTTTCCATCCACTGCCTATCTTCACCGATTTAGCTTTAATTAACAACTTGCATTGCACTTCTGCTTTTGGACCGCAAAGCACAATTTCTGAGAAATTACTATTGCGAAAATACTTACATAGGTCTAAATTCAAATCCTGCGAAAATAAAAAAAATTAAATAATTTGAAATAAAAAAGAATAAAGAGAAGACATAAATAATGGTATACAGATTATAAAAAAAAGGTAAGTAAGGTCACCAAAGAACTTGATTTGCAGTTGTATTTAGAAAGGCGGAACTCAAAGTGAATTAATTTTGACATTGTGAGTGCAAGATTTGATCGAACATGACTTCGAAATTTTTGCAAAGTTGATTCTGAACAATGATCATAAAGGTGTATTTCAAAAAAAGACTTTCCAGTATGCCTTAAGTAACATAGTCTCGGTGGTTTTAAATCATAGAATTTTCTTATATCACACCAGCCATCAGTAATCCTCGGATTATAAATATCCATGTTGAAGGTAACATGGTGCATATTACCCTTGTTATCAGAAATTGTCCAAACTGGACCCAGTTCACGACCTAATGTAATGACAAACAATCGGTTGACCTCACCAAAATCCTTGACAAAAAAGAAAGGTCATCAAAAAAATATTATTTAAATTCAACAGAGAAGAATAATGGTGAATAATTTATAACTGATGAATTCAAAAAAACCTGTTCTTCGATGAACATAGTAAAGAATCTACCCTTCTACTTGCTCGCAAGTATGGATTGATCACCCAGTATGCATTGTGTCGTCGTCATCTAAGTAGATGGTATAAAATATTTAAAAAACATTGAAAAACAGAGAACATGATGAAATGGGGAGATGATGGTTATGATGATGATGAAAAAGAGAATATCATGAAACAGATTTTTTGATGTGGACTGTGTAGAGAAGTGTGGTTCATAAAAAAGAAAAAGTTTAACATGAATACCTTTATGTAATGGAGAAGTTGGTGATGATGAAACGGAGAATATGATAAAAAAGGAAAATGATGATGATGATGAAACAGAGAAGATGATGAAACATAGAAGATGATGAAACAAAAAAGATGATGAAACATAAAAGCGTGTTGTTTATAAAAATATAAAAGTTAAACATGCATACCTTTGTGTAATGGAAAGCACTTTTGTATCTGATATACACAGATTAACCCAGATGAGTATGAGAAAAAGAAGATAAGTTGAAAATTGTAGAGGAAGTTGCGTTTTTGGACTGTGAAGAGAGGTATTGGTAATCAAAGCGTTCAAGTGATAATAATAAAACGTAGAGCAATCATGATTATGTTCTTGAGAAGTGTTGATAACTTTGGAAAGTGCAATCAATTTGATCTTGAGAAGTGAAAAACATAATGAAAATTTTTAAAAAAAAATGAATTGTTTCTTTGTTCGCGATTTGCTATTTAATATTGGAATATGAAAAACAATAATAATTATAAAGTGTGGTAGATGATAGAGACGTTTATAAATGTTTGTGTAATGGAAAAGAAGATGGTGATGATGAAACGGGGAAGATGATAAAGAAAAAAGATGATGATGATGATGAAACATAGAAGATGATGAACAAAAGCATAGGTCATAAAAGTGTAATAATTATACATGCATACCTTAGTGTAATGGAGAAGCACTTCTGCAAATCTGATCTAAACAAATGAACACAGATGAGTATCCTTGAAAGAAGATAACTTGTAAATTGTAGACGTAGCAGTGTTGTTTGAATGTGAAGAGATGTAGCGATAATCAAAGCGTTTTAGTGTTGATTACGTAGAGCAATCATGATTATCGTCTTGAGAAGTGTTGCTAACTCTGGACAGTGCAATTAATTTTACCTTGAGAAGTGAAAAACATAATGAAAAGAAATTTAAAGAAATGAAACGTTTCTTGGCTCACGATTTAGTATTTAATATTGGAATATGAAAAAGTTTAATAATTATAACGTGTAGCAGATGATAGAGCAGTTTAGTCATCATTATCTCGAGCAGTGCAAAATTTAATACATTTGAAAACTGATTGACACGTTGATTTGAAGATAATTCCAACCACTTTTTGAAGGTGATGGAATACAAAACGTTTTGTAAACGGTCATTTTAAATTTATTTTTCCATTAAATTTGTTCTAAAATTCTTCTGAGTATGAAAATGGTGAAAAAAATTATAATTGATTTATAACTTATATGATTCTAATAATAATAATTAATAACTAATAGTTATTGTATTTCACTAACGTTTAAATTTTAAATTTATATGGAATGGTAATTAATGTTAATTAATTAAATTTCTAATTAAGAATAAATTATATTGACTAAAATGAAGTCGAACAAAATATAATACAAAATAAGAAAATACATATAATAAAAGAGAAAAAAATATAACTTATATATTGAGATATATAATAACTGCATACAAAATAAGAGTCCAATTTAAATCTTCTTATATATTGATATATATAAGAAGTTCAAACAAAATTACATACAAAATTTTCAACTTTAATACCAAAAAAATGGATAAAGAACTTTGATATCTCTGCTTGTTCTTTCACTTTCAACTTCAAAAAACAATTCAGGGTGATCCTCTGCAGAGAGTTGATGAAGAGCACAAAAGTCTTTCCAGCCAGATCCTATCTTAACAGACCTAGGTCTTATTAATAATTTACACTCGACTTCGCCCCTTGGTCCATGTAAAACAACAGAAGAAAGTCCACTCTTTTCAAAATAAGTCGCAAATTCTTTTTTCAAATATTGAAAAAATAATGTGAAAAGATGTTAATTATTAGAAAGGAATGCAAATTTTAAATAATATTAAAAAATCAAAACTAACCAGGTGGCTTGCTTGACAGTAGTATGTGGATAGTTCAACAGTAAAATGGATTAAGTTCGACATAGAGAGAGGACGACGTATGGCAACATTATTGAGGAACTTGGTCTTGATTCGTGTGTCTGCAGAACGTGTAGAGACGTGGATTACGAAAGATGAATTTCCGACGTATTTTAACACAAGCAACTTGTCAGACTGATCTCTATAGAAAGATCTTAGTTGGTTCTAGCCTTGGGTAATCATTGGAGTGTGAATATCCATGTTGTAAGTAACATGGTGAACATTACTTTGGTAATCAACAACGGTCCATTTAGCACCAAGGTCCTTCCAATAGCGTATTATGAAGACTCGGTCGACGTGTCCAAAGTCCTTAAAAGATTAGCAAGTTAAGAATAAAGAAATAAATAAATATAAATAACAAAAATAAAGGAGTTTGAATCAAAAAATATACCTGGTATTTCAAAAACATAGAAATGAATTCGTCAACCATGTCTGAAGAAAGTATGGATTGTGGTGTGGGCATGGGTTCCATTGCAGCAGAATAGGTTGGTGATGAAGTAAAATTGTAAGAGAACAAAATGGTTAACAGTAGAAAAATCAGATGTCTGACTTTGAATTGGTAAACATAGGGAATATATATATATATATATAAAGAATAGGAGAAGACATAGCTGTTGGAAGTATCCGTACATACTGGACAGTCTGAAGTGGTAAAAGTACAGGTTAATAAATACGAATTAAAAAATAAAACGTTAAATAAAAAATAAAGAATTATGAAACGTCGTAAAAGTAAAAGAAGAATTAATTAATGTAATTTAGTAATGTTGATTTTTTTGAGGATGGTATATTTAATATTGGAATATAATAAAGTTTAATAATTATAATGTGTGGCAGATGATGGATCAGTTTATTCATCATTATCTCGAACAGTGCAAAATTTAATGCGTTTGAATACTGATTGACAAGTTGATTTGGAGAAAATTAGAAGTAGAATTTGAAGGGGTTGGAATACAAAACGTTTTGTAAACGAAAAGGTTTTGATGGAGTAAAGGGTGATTTGAAAAATGTCAAGAACTCTTTGAAAAATGTCCAAATAAAAACGAAAAGGTTTTGATGGAGTAAAGGGTGATATAATGAATTATTAAAAAATACCATTAACGAAAAAAATGAAACAAACAGAGTTTAAGGTAGAAAAATGAAGAAGATGAACGGTTTGCTTGTAAAAGGTGAAAAAATACAGATAAATTGGTGAAGAAAAAGGTAGATTTTCATACAAATTACATACCAGTTAAGTTGTTTAACAAAAAGACTCGTGCATGACTTTGAAATTTTTATTTTAAGCCTGTATCCAGAAGAAAAATATAAGAAACAGTTTTATCAAAGTAGATAAACGCCAAAAATAGTTAAATTAACTCTTTTTCGTGTAGAACTTTGAAAAAATATAGTGTATGATGAACTCTTTGAAAAATGTCCAAATAAAAACGTAAATCAGGTAACAATAAAGAGATTTGCTGATAGAATGCTTTATTAAAAAAGACCATGAACGAAAAAAAAATGACAAAGAGATTTGAGGGTAGAAAAGTGAAGAAGATGAACGGTTTGCTTGTAAAAGGTGAAAAAATATAGATAAATTGGTAAAGAAAAAGGTCGATTTTGCTACAAATGACTTACCAGTTAAGTTGTACAGCGAAAAAGACTCTTGAATCAGTTTGAAATCTTGATTTGAAGCCTGTAAACAGAAGAAAAATATAAAAAACAGTTAGATGTACATAAACGCAAAAAAATAGTTAGATAAAAAGTTCTTTTTAAACCTGATGTTAAATTTGTCGTAGTGAACCATATTAGACATGTAGCAAACCTAGAAAATACAATCATCGTAAAAAAATTGTTAGATCTGAGAAAATAAAAGAAGAATATGAATTGTTCGCTTGAGAAAGGTAAAAATGAAAATGAAATCTGGGTAATAAAACCATATGTCACAGTGAACCATATTAGTCCTGTACAAAAACGAAACAAATAGTTAGATCTGAGAATTGAGAAAGGAATGAGTTGTTAGAAAGCAAAAAATAGTTAGATCTGACAAAATATAAGAAGAAAATGAGTTGTTCGATTGAGAAAACTCAAAATAAAATGGACTTCTGGGTTTAAACCTGTAAAAAAACGCTTGAAAAAGTTAGATCTGACAAAATATAAGAAGAGAATGAGTTGTTGGCTTAAGAAAACTCAAAACAAAAACAACTTCTCGATTTAAACCTGTAAAAAAACGCATGAAAAAGTTAGATCTGAAAAAATATAAGCTTAAAATGAGTTGTTCGCTTTAGAAAAATCAAAATAAAATCGACTTCTGGGTTCTTACCTGTAAAAAAATGCATGAAAAAATTAGATCTGAAAAAATATAAGAAGAAAATGAGTTGGTCGCTTAAGAAAACTCAAAATAAAATCGACTTCTGGGTTTAAACCTATAAAATCGCGCTTGAAAAAGTTAGATCTGAAAAAATATAAGAAGAAAATTAGTTTCTTGCTTGAGAAAGGTGATAACACTTACGGAAAAAGAGAGACAACATCTTCAGATCTGCTTACAAAAACGATATATTCAGATCTTCTCATTTGAAACCGCTGAAAAGAGCAAGATGAAGAGGTGTTGTCTGTGCGTGAGAAAAACAGAGAAAAGAGGAAGGTTGAGAAGAAGTTCAAGAGTCTAAAGTGTGTGTGTGTGTGTGAGTGGGAAAGACAGGAGAAGAAAAGAGAGAGAGACAGAGACAGAGACAGAAAAAAAATACCTGATCATGAGAGCATTTTGATTTTTTTTTAAACGTTGTAAATTCTGGATCAAATATATTATTTTATAGAGAAAGTTTCCATTTGTTAGTTCAGAATTGTATATAGTATTAGATTAAATATCTTAATCTACACACATCGTTTAGAGGAGCATTCATATCACCTTAGAATTATATTGAATATTCCAAGAAAATAATTATGCAAAGTTGTAAAAGTGTAAGTTCTTTATGCTTAAATTTAGATTCTTAGGACATGTCATTTCAACATGAAAGAGAGTGTCCCAACAATATTTCTAATGTAGGAAGCTTCATTGATCACGCAGAGTACTATAGGAATGATTTCCCTTTTGCTTGGATAGAGAAATGAAAGTGAATCTTTGAGGAGTTCAAATAAAGACTGACCAATGCCCTTGTGTCAACCATTTGAAATCCAATTTGATATGTCGAAGTCTTTTATGATGCTTCCTACCAGGGATTGAGGTGTGTTATGATGCAAGAGAAGAAGATTGTTGCTTAATATCAATTTAAAGTAGATGAGATGAATTAGCTGACTCACGATCTTAAGATAGCAATAGTTTTGATGAGCGAGCCTCAGCGAATACTCGCGCGAATTGGCACGCGAACACTACACAGATCCCGATCCACGCAGCAGAAGTTATCAAATCGGCACTCTCACGAGTTCCAGTAGGGAACTCTCACTGGTTCGGATCCTAGGAGGTGAATACCTCAACTAGAAGGTGAGCTAAGACGAAAGGGGATAAATCTCTCTCTCATTCATCAAAGCTGTTTACAACGAGTTGGCCTGCACCTTTTATAGATCAAGGGCAGCCGAGAAGATTAAACAAAGAAAAGAAGTAAACCCTACACATGAAGGGAGATATTAAGAACTGAACCCTAAACGCATGAAAGGTTGTAGCGCGCATGAGAGAATGGGCTGCATAGGTGATGCTGATCTGCTGAAGGAAACCCTAGCCCTAATTAAGCCATTCCTTCATGTGAAACAAGCTCGAACGAACCCTAACAGAGGGTTGACTTTTGGAAAATGAGCAACGCGTTAAAGGAAATGAAAGTGGGTTGGATGCGGACTTTGGTTGATCTATAGAATAACCAAGTGACGAGGCTTGGAGCAATTTGATTCAGGCCCAATAAAGTCATGCGTGTAGGAAAAACAAGTGTTGGTTGCAGCTGGCCCAATATACGCATTTCTACTCCACTCCACACATTATTATACGTTGCAACTTGAAGAAATGACTGTGACGCTGATCAAACACTGGGCCGCAGGTGGCTTCCAGAATTGATGCAGGCCCAACTAGCACGTGACAGATTCTTTCAGCATGAAAACAGCAATCACGGAAAAAATTAAATTGGCACATGCTGCAGTTTGATTGGAGTGCAGGAACGGAATCACTATGGGTTGGTATGGAGAATAATTGGGTCGTAAGCCCAATACAAATTGGTACCTTGGAAATATAGGCTGCAATCTAACACAACAAACCCAATTAGAACACATTTATTTAATTAAAAATAAAAGAAATTAAAAAGAATGGGCCTAGTCAATAGCCCAAGCCATGAAGCCTTAGGGTGATATTCATCAAGTTTTCATGGCTTTGAAAATTTGGAGACATTACCTCTATGAGCCTTTTTCTTTATGCTTGTGATCATAAAAGGTTAAAATATTTGTTCAATCATAAAGAGCTCAACATGAGACAAAGGAGGTAGACGTATTTTCTAAAAGATTATAATTTTCACCTATTGTATAATCTAGGAAAAGTAAATGTGGTTTCAGACACATTGAGTAGGAAGGAAAATCAAGTGGCTACAGTCCATCAAATCTTTATAAGACTTGTTGAGAGCTTGCATAATGAAGCATTGTGTGGAAGAAAAAAAATAACACCTTTGTGTTGGTTTCAACAATGAGAGAGTGCCTTAGTTGGGCCATACTTAATACAACAAATGAAAGAGAAGATTAAGATGATTCACTAGAGGCTAAAAATGTCTTTGATTATGAAAATTCCTTATGTGAATCAAAGAATAAGATCCTAGTAATTTTTTTGAAGGAAAACATGTTTTTCCGAGAGTTACACCCTTCACTAGTGTAGGGAGCACTATAAAATCAAGATATTCTCCCCAAAATTTTGGGACATTATTAGATTCTCATAAAAATAGGCCTTATTGCATAAGACATCCACAATATCTTTTATGTGTCACAATTAAGCAAATATGTACTTGGTTTAAAACATGTTTTAGAGTTTGACTCGGTGCAAATAAAGGAGAATATGTTTAGTCTTTGATTATGTTCTTGGATGATTATTGTTTTAGTTAAATTTACAGTGAAATCTCTGTGTATGCGTGAATTGAAACACTTATGTATGAAGTGTGGTTTTAAGGTAACAAATATAGGATGATATGTGAACCATAACTATTCATGTGTATTAAGCAAATATTTATGTAGTAAGAGAGATTATCTTGCTTTAGTAATGATCTAAGTCACGTAGAGTAATCTAATGGTGAGAAATAGATGAGTTTATCGTATCATTAGATCGCATGTTGATGTGATGTCGGAGATAGTGAATCAAAATATATCTTAAAGAATGAATAATGATATACTGTAAACTCATTATGATCCATGTAATCGAGGTTACATATCTTAGATATGGATATTAAATCTTTAATAAAAAATGTTTAATATAAGTTTTGTGAAAGATGTTTATAGGTATTCTTTGATGAATATCCTAACAATGTGGATTCATATATGTGTATGTATCTAACAAAAAATAAATAAAGTACTTTAGCTGATTGTGGTTAAATGTATAACTTAAAGTTTCTTATAGTTCATTTTGATAATTCACTCTTTTGTTCGTCATTATCTATGTTCTGATACACAAGTAGATGATTTTGATGAGTATATAATCCTTTCTAATGTATGTTTTGGTGTTACATATATTTTTAACTAATATAAGAATTAGTATTAGTTTAATTTTTCAGTTCAACTTATTCAACTATTAAACTTTACATGAGTAACTTAACCAGTTCGATTTTTAAAACATTGCTCACAATTGTCCTGTTATATGTGATTATTTTATACATAGAAGAGACGAAGTAATTTCTAAAGGGCAGTTGATATCAAAGAGAATTTTTCAGATACCTGGAATTCGTGAATCTTGACTGTTATGATTTCGAGAAATAGTAAATTTTGTTTGATAAGTAAAAATTACAAAGAATATTCATAAAATTTGTTTAAAAATAAGGGAATAATGTGTCATTGTTTTTAAAAGGAACAATTCAATCATTATCACTTTAAAATGATCTAATCAGAGCAATAACATATCTTTTAGTAGACCTTTTATTTTAAAATGGAAAATTAAATTCTCAATTTCGATCTTATTTAAAATCTATTCGCGATAAAACATAATTTTTAAGAAATACTTTTTTGAAAAAGTAAATATTTATATTCTCATATCCTTAAATATTAAATAGTTTCCTTCATGTCTCTACTAATAATTCTAATATAATTACTTTTTATAATAACAATGTTGAAAAATAAACTTTCAACGTAACTCAACCCTACAAAATTAGTTTATAAAGTATGTTTGCATCCATTTATATATTATAAAGTTGTCTTATCTCTAGTTGACGTGGCATTTCCAACATTCCCCTCATGGCGTGGTATATACATGACTAGCGTGATACTAGACAACAGGTGGTCCGGTAATTGCCTAATAATGGGTGACACTATTGGAAGTCTCATTGACTAGAGATAAGGCAATTTCATAGTATATAAGTGGGTGCAAACATCACTTTACAAGACGATTTTGTGGGTTGAATTAGGCTTAAAGTATACTTCTTAACATGGTATCAGAGCCATTGTTTAAAAAGCATATCCTAGCGAGATTTTTGTTTCTTAGGCATAAAGTTTCACTCACTATCTCGGACTCATATCGGACCACCTATTAATATCTAGTCTCACGCACGAGATGCATATTCCTCGACGTGATGATGGTGTGTTGGAAGTCCCACATCAACTAGAGATAAGACAATTTCATAGTATATAAGTGGGTGCAAACCTCACCTTACAATCCAGTTTTGTGGGGTTTGGTTAGGCTTAAAGTACACTTCTTAACATGGTATTAAGAGAGTGTAGTGGAAGTCCCACATCAACTAAAGATAAGACAATTTCGTAGTATATAAGTGGGTACAGACACGATAGGCCCAAGAAATAACAAATCTCTCGATAGCAGGTGACACAATAGGTCGAACAACAACAAATATAGGTATGGGGTATGTGGATGTGATGTACATATTCCCTCTGTCTCCGTCCCCATACTAGGCATAATACCTTGTTGTTTAAATTATTAAAATACTCTATTAAGTAACCTTAATACACACACACACACATATATATATATATATATATATATATATTCACACTTTCTATTTTTTGCATTACACACTCTATATTTTATATTTCTTTTAATTGTTTGGTTTGTCATGAAATTTACTTTTATTTACAAGATATTTTTTTCTCTTATAACAACCTTTGTCCAATTACATGTCTATTAAATATTTGTTATTTCTCACATTTGAATATTTTTAGTTTTATTTTAATATTTTTGTTTATTGTATTTTGTGTTTTCACATGAGAATGTTTAACATTGTCAATTGAAGTGCTCAATAAAATAAATTTTTCCTGTAACATAAAATAATTATCTTCTTTATTATATTATGAGCCAAAACACAAGCGTTATTGTGTCTGTGTGTTCGCATTTTTTTTAATAGAAATTTTAGTTAATATCAATAAGAAATATATAATTAATTTTTAAAATAGTAGTTAAATGTAAAATTAGAAAAATCAAATATATAAACAAAAGAAGTATTTAAAATAAACGTTAAAGACGAAAGAGGTTTTTAGAATAAAGGTTAAATAAACTATTTATAAAATAATTAATTTTTAAAATAATAATTAAGGGTAAAACTGGAATAATGGAATGTGAACACAAAAGAGTGTATCATCTTTATATATTGTTATAAATTATTATTTTTTGTTTCATTTTTTTGTTTCGCTAAAGCAATTTTTATTATCTTTCAATCGTTTGACTGAATTGATAATTGAAATTTTTTCTTAATTCCTAAGGTCTTTTTCATTTTATTATACCTTTAACTACACTTTTTTTGTGTGATTTCATTTAATTGTCTATCAAATTATTTCCATTTGATTATTTGTTTTAATATTTTTATTTATTGTCTATTTTTATCACGTCAAATACTGTTATGATATTTTTTATATAATAATTTATTTTTGTACTGTGTACGAGTACAAATATATATCCGTTATCCGGTGAGGATGGAGATGAAATTCTTGTTCTGTTTCCATTCCTTACTTTAAATTTAACTCAATATATTAAAATCCACTTATAAGATAAGATTTGTTTTCCCTTATATACTATAAATTTGTTTTATCTGTGAGATCTCCAACTAATAATATTTTTTTTTTCAAATAATTTATTTTATCTAAAAGTTGTAATATATATTTTCTAATTTCGTTCTATTACTTTAAATTTTCTCAATTTAATTTACTTTTTAACTAGTTAACGTAATTTCATACCACAAATTGAGAATGAGGAGTTATGACAACTCAAAATATAAAATAGAGAAATAAAATTATAAAAAATAGTATTTGATTAGTGAAACCAGCACTAGTGCAGTAAGGGCTTTTAGCTCTGGTTATTTTCAATATTCTGCCCTGATTCCAGAACCGAGGCATATAGGGGTGAAACAAAAAGGGGTAGTTTTTGGCCTCATGTGTCAACCCGAGGCCATATAAGAAACTTTTCTGCCCCGTTTGTGGTTGAACCGAAGCCATATAGTCATATCAATAGCAGTCATAATTGCAATTTTGCAAAGAGCACCGAGGGCTCTTCATTCTCTTCGCCACCACCAGCACAATATTTCCCTTCCACCACACCATAATCAGTATCTCTGGCCTGCTCTGCAGCACTTGAACGAATGCCATTCTCTGCCACCATTTCATCACCAAAGATCTCAAATTTCCACTCAGGGTTAATTTCCTCGTTCCTCATCTCGCAGATATTATGCAAAACACAACAAGCACCGAGAAGCACCAACAAGTCCTTGAGCTTCACTTCGGTTCTCTTCTGCAAGCAAGACCACCTTCCTTTGAGTCTCGCGAATGCCTCCTCAGTAATTCCCTGAATCTCCCCCACCTTCTGATTAAACGTGTGTTGTGTCCAAGTAAGGTTCTGGTGCGTGTAGGGTACTAGAACACCCCGTGCTGTTCGGTGGCAGAGTGTTGTTCGCGGAGAGAGGAAGAGCAGCGTTCACCGCGCTTATGCTCGATTTCGGGTGTAGCTCCGTCGTTGAACTGGAACCCAGCTTGTTGAGCTTGACGGCTCCTCCTTTCTCTGCTTCTTCCTCCGCCTGTTCACCTTCTTTCCCTGGAAACTTCAAATCTTCAACCCTAACTTCTCCTTCTGCTGCAGCTTCAGTTCTAATTGCGTGCTATTCGGTGGCAGAGTCTTGTTCGCGCAGAGAGGAATAACAACGTTCAGTTTGGGACGCAGATGAATAGTATTGGGTTTGCGAATTTGGAACCCTAAATAAGGGATATGGCTTCGGTTCAATTAATAACCGGGGCATAAAGGGGAATAGGCCTCAGTCCTCTTCCACCCGAGGCCAAAGCGTCTGCTGTCAGTTGCAATTTTGAAAAATTGGGGAACTCTGACACGTTATAGGCCTCGGTTGAGTGATAACGGAAGCATAAAAGTCCTTATAGGCTTCGGTTAGTTTGGGACCCGGGGCAAAAAAATTCAAAAATTTTCAAAAAGGCTACCGCGTCCTTATAGGCCTCGATTTCACAATAACCGAAACATATAAGACGATGTAAAAAAGCGATTCTGCACTAGTGCAGAAAATTGTTTAACATTTTTCTTCATTTAATAGTTTCAGTACATAATTCATTTACCGTTAAATTAAAAAAAAAAAAGAACAAAGCATGAGATGAATAAGAATATATATATATATTGAGAATTTAAAATTTGATGTGACGTGATTCTGGTTGGAAAGTGGTGACACGTTGTTTCAACTTGTATTGGTGTGATAGTACACAAGAGATTATCTGCACATACAAATTAATTAATAAAATAGAATAATATATAACATCTCATTCATTTAACTTTTCTATCTCTATAAATATGTATATATTCTACATACAGGGAACATAAGAAGAAGTAGGAAGTAGTAGTGAAGAATTGTGTGTTGTCGATCTGAAAGATATGGGTGTGGCTGAAATGTGTGTCCTTGAAGAAAGGGTGGAACTGAAATCGAGTGCTGAGAAGTTCTTCAACTTTCTGAAGAGCCAAAACCAGCAAATTCCAAGCAACGTGCACAGTGAAAAGCTGCATGCTGTTGAGATCCACGAAGGAGAATGGAACACTCCTGGCTCTGTCAAGCTTTGGAAGTATAATATAGGTATTATTATTATCTTTACTATTACTATTATTAGAGTAATTAAATAGTTAACTTCTATAATGTTGAAACTAGATTTGAACTTTATTAGAGTAATTAAATATTTAACTTCTATAGTGTTGAAACTAGATTTGAGCATCAATGAGGTTAAATTCAGATTTACTTAAATAATGATTAGATTTTAGCATTAATCAAGTTAAATTCAGAAATAATGACGAATTTTGATAATAGTTATTATATTAACCAATTTATATATTAATTTATAAACTAAAAATTGTTGTTGACAAATTTTGATGATAATTATTATATTAACCAATTTATATATTAATTTATAAACTAAAAGTTATTGTTGACAAATTTTGATGATAGTTATTATATTAAGCAATTTATATACTAAAAGTTATTGTTGGTAACTAAAATAATTTCAAAAAAAATTATAATTCATTCTTATATTGGTAACTTAAATAGTTTTATTGTGAAATAGACTCTATATTAGTTACTTACATATTACTAGAAATTCTTATATTCCATAATTTTTTTTTTTTGTAAATTTGTTAAAAAAATTTGCAAAAAACGATTTTTTTTTGTCATTTTTTTCTAAGAATTTTAATTGGTAGGTGATTTCTTCGTGGGTAATCATTTATTACAAAATTATAAAATATTTAAGTATTTCTTACAAAATTTATTGCGAAAAGTGTTTTATACAAAATATTTTGCAAGAATTTTTTTTATAACAAAATTTGTAAGTATTTCCTACAAAACAAAATTCATACAAAATTGACAGAAAATGTGAAATTTTTTAGTAATGACATTAGTTACAAAGGTTGTAATTATCAAATTAATTAGTTTCTAAATTGGTCTTTAATTAAGAAATTTGTTTTTAAACGTATTTTTTGGTAACTAAAATCTAAAATTTAATAGATATGACAATTAATGATTATTAAATAGATTATTATAATTAGACTATATATTTTATTATTAAATTTTTTAATAAAAATATAAAATTAACCGGTAAGAAAAATTAAAAATATTGAATGATATAAAGTTGATACAAGATCGTATAACTTGTTTAACTTGTGACTACGCATAACAACATAAATTATTTTTTTATGAATAGGCATATATATAATAAGATTGTACAAGAACGTTGAGATTTATGATAATTTCAAATTAAAATTATTTTGTTGATTTTTTTTCTTTAAGAGGGGAAAGAGGAAATATTCAAGGAAAGGGTTATAATGGATGAAGTGAACAAGAAAATAACTTATGTTGCTGTTGGAGGAAATGCCTTGGAGTTATACAAAAGCTACAAGGCCATTGTGAAGGTTGAGAAAGGAATATTGAAACTGAGAATAGAATATGAGAAGTTCAATGAACACATCCCTCCACCAAAGAAATACCAGCAATTTATCGTTAATATCGTCAAAGACATTGATGCAAATTTAGTCAAAGGTTAGTTACCTTTGATGTGGATTTAGTTTCTAATTGTGGAATATTGATTTTAAAGTTATTAGCAATATGCTATTTTCAGCATATTTATTTTATCCTTCGATGAATGGGGCACAAGCTGTTTATATAGGAAAAACCTGTGGTTTTATATAGGCTTAAATAAGTTTATTTAAGCCATTTATCTTATTATAATAATGTATCAAAAGTGTGTATTGTTGATGTATGAATAAATGGAGCTTTGAATATCGTACGGTGATGACTTAAATTAACTTCCATAAAAAAGCGTGGGCTGGGCCACATATGGATGCTACAAGGATGTTCTACCCCATGCTAAAATAGTTATATATTTTAAAATGGGTTAAGCCCATTCAAAATAAAATATAACTAAAAAATTAGGGGAGATTAAATAATATGATTAGAACATGAATTTAACCAATGCAAAAATGAAAATAAAAATAATTATTAAAAGTGTATTAGAGTGGGTCATGCCTACTTTTCAGTAAAAATAATATAAAGAATAAAACAAATTAAACGGTGTATTTAACGACGTGAAATTGAACACAAACAATATTTTAGATAAAAATCAAAATTATATGTGGATTAAATCCACGTTACAATAACTTATTTTTGTATTAAAAATTAAATACTTTTATCAGTGTAACTGACACAACTAAATAAAAAATTTAGAAATTATGAGTAGGTGTACTATGATGTACAAATCAATGGTTGTATTTTATAAAAATTATTTCTGCATTAAAATTAATCATGTGTGTCCTCGGTGTAACCAACACCAACGCTGTGGAATAATAAATTTAAATATTATTAATAGGTGGTGTGTGACACATGTTTCTATTTTATAAATAAAGAGTAAAGGAGTAAAATAGTAAAGTTTCCTCTTTTATATTCACTTTTCCTCTTTATTTTTAATTATTTATTAATGAATAGGTTAAAATATTTTTTTTGTATTAATTTTCGTCAAGTTTTGTCAAATCAATCTTAATTTTACTTTTGTGCTCAAATAGGTCTCAATTTTCGTCAATTTTGTTCAATTTGGTCCTTTTTTGCTAACAATATTTTAATCATTAACGACCATGAAAATGACTGTCACGTGTCACTTTGGAATTATTTCTAGTTGCAATGTCCATCTTTTGTAGCTCAATCATATGTTATTAGATATTATTATGTTGTTTTTCTATTAATTATTTAAGAAGTTTTGTTATTTTATTATAATGTTAGTTACATCAATAGTATATAGTGTGGTCTTACTAACGTTTGTATATAGTGTGATCTTTATAAAATTTTTGTAAACTACTACATTTCGTTCTTGTATTTTTTTTCATCAAGAAATAATTAATAGATATATAATTGTTTTTCATCACATTGTCTGCTTTAGTATTCCCTTTAAATGTTTATATTCTGCAAGCACTAGATTGTCTAGTGTTCTTATATGTTTATATACATGAACTTCTTAATTCGATACTGATATCTCCATCGAAGAAGGAGCCAATGTGACTCCTAAAAATACTCTTATCTAATATCAACAACCTCCCTATCAATAAGAAGGTTACTTGATGAGAGTCTGACTTAAATTAGTATATTAAACGTTAAGAAACTTGAATTTGTTTTATTTTTTTTTTAGAATTTTAAAATCACAACATGAAACTCAAAGGTATTAACCACTAGATACAAATGATTATATGAGTGAGAAAGCTTGCATCTAAGACTAGAGCAAGACCAAGAACTCAAAAAATAAGAACAAAGCAATGTAAGGAAGATGATAGACTCAACTTTTATATGTTTGTCATTGAACACAAGTTTAATCCATATGATTATTAAAGTTCTTGTTTCTTAAAACGAGATGGACATGAACAAACAACAACATAGGAACAAAACAAAGGAAACAAAGAAATCAAATCAACTCAACAAAGAGAAGAAACCAAAGAAAAGAATGAGAGAAAAGGACTTGTGGATTAATAGAGAATGCCACTTCAATTGGAGAACTCTCGCCCTTTAAGAGCACTATAAGGATTGTCTACAAATAGTCTACTATTGAATTATATCATTAGTTGTTTACAAAGAAAACAAATAGTTATTTATAACCTTCATGTATTGAAATTCCTATACTAAATAAATGTAAATGTGTCTTGAAATCCAATGTAAGGCTCATTAAAAAAATCTTTTATCCTTTTTCTGTCATAAAGTTAGTGGGTTGCCCTTGTAAGTGGGCCTAAGACCGGCCCAACAGATAAGGTCACTAGGTCTGCCCTAAACCTAACATTTCTCACATTTTCAGAAAAACTGTTGTCCTTGCATTAGAGCCGCAACCGTCTTCTACCTCTGCTAGGGTTTGAGTACCATCGTGAGCACGCAAGTTCGAACCAGTTTCCCTTCCTACGTAAGTGCTTCCTCTATCTGTGTCTGTTTTCAACCACTGTTACTCTAAGTAACTAATGTTTCCGCTGTTGGTTATGGTTTCCAGCTCTTGGAGTCGTCTCTCGAGGACTGCGTTCCGCTTTTTAGGGTCAAGATCATGTCGGGTCTTTTTGCTAGCTTATTTCCAGGTAGGGAAGCTAAGACCTTACTCATATGTTCTGTTTCCTTCGTTGTTTAGCCGTTATTTCGAGTTTGTGTGGTTGGTGTGTAGCTATTTTGGTTCTGAACACTTGAAATTGTTGTATGGGTATGTTGTTTGGACTGGAATGCGGATCTGTTGCAGGAAACAATGGCGAGACCTGTGAATCTCGCCCAAGCGGGTCAATCTCGCCTAGGCGAGATGAACAGGGACTCGCCCAAACCCTATTACGCGAATGGTCGCCCAGGCGACCCGCTCATGAATTTTGAGCGAGCGAGTATCTCGCCTAGGCGAGAGGGGTCTCGCCTAAGCGAGATCCCGCATGGTTTTCCTGATGCCTTCTCGAGCCCTCGCCTAGGCGAAGGGGGCTCGCCTGAGCGAGCATGTCTCGCCTGAGCGAGACCCCCCAGCCTGAGCGAGGTGCTGGGCGAGGCAGTGCAATGTGAGGTTGTTTTCTTGGCTTTGTATGGATGATGCTTGCTTGGTTTTGAGTATTGTGCTGAAGGTTTGATATGAATGAGTATGATTGAGTGATGCAAGTCATGAATTGTGAATAATGGGTTTACATGAGTTTCGCATGAGATTGTAATGAAATGGTTGGTATGAAAGAAGCATGATAACGATATGACTTGGGAATCTTGGTACATGGATGGTTCATAATGAGATGAAATGAGTTGGGCCTGGAACATGAAAGGCGTTGGCTTTAAAGGTTGGTACAATTAACATATGCATGCATGGTGAATATTATTATGGCTGCGTGATTATGTTTTGTATGTGTCAGTGCATAATTCCTTGGGGTCTCTAGGTGAGACTTTCGGGGTCGCGCTTCAGTGGTTGAGACGTAATCTCATGGCCCCTGGTAGTGGGTGTCCATGGTGGTGTCCCATCTGTATAACTAGGTAAGGATTCAAGGTAAGGTCGCATCCTGACACTCTAAGGGGTCAGTTAGTCTCACTTAGAGCGGACTGACTCCTGTGGTGAGAGTAGCAGGAGGCCCGAAATTCATTAAGGGCTAATCTTGTTGTGAGGGAATATTGATTCATTATAACACTTGTAACACATAGCTCAGGGGTGAGCAGCTCGGGGGTGAGCAGAGGTATCCACCACAAGTGCAAGTGTCCGCTGAATCCGACCAAGTTATACGTATCTGGATGAGTCGAGTCGAGTCGTAGTGTATTGTTTGGAAGGTCGAAACATGCTGGTGGTGTGATGTATGTATGATGGACTGTGTATATGTATCTGACTCTATTGATGAAATGATTTTGTGCTCTAGCTTACCCTACTTTCTTTGTTGTGTGATCTGCTGTGTGGTACTCTCTTTTGCGATGATCATCAACTTGTTGGTGTGAGCAGATGCGAGGAGCACCCGTAGGCAACAAGGGGATGGAGATTCCGCTGCCTAGTCCGCGTGGACCAGTTTATGTTTCCGTATGAGTTATTTAGGGTTGTGACCCATGTATCTGTCCGTCATTGGATTTATGTACTTTGGTAAATTTTTCATCTAGTTTCTTTTGGGCATCGTGGTGTGCCATGGGTTGTATGGAGTTGAGTTTAAAACTCCCAGACCGCGCTTTTAGGTTATCTTTCCAGTAACATTCTTTTAATTTCTCGTACTTAATTAAATGGGGTGTTACATCCAATGTGTCTTGAAATCAAATTTTCTTAGAAGCTTGGCTGAAAATTCAATATACATCGAGTAAGGAAATTTAAATTTGAAATTTTAAGAAGAAAACAATGATTATTCAAATGGATAATGATATTTTGACCCACTTTTTTTGACTCATTTTTAATTCACCACTTCAATTACCCTTAGATCATCATGTCATACAACTAAAATAATCAAAATAGATAACCTGGCCAACGAAATTGTATCTATGATCTAACCTTTGGAAAGATACTACTATTGATATTATACATATACTGGTAGGACTGCCCAACAAACTTCAAATAAGATAAAAACTGTATCATGTAATTTTATATAATAATATAATATTTATAGTAATCATAATTGTTGAAGTGTTTCATCCCAAAATTTCTCTCTATAACAAAATTGAGAAAAAAAAAGTAACATAAGATTTGTAGGACACAAAAAAAAAACATAATATGGACAAACGCATATTGTACGTCACTCAAACCTGAGATTTACACTAAAAGACAACTAAATTCTTACAAAAAAGTTTAAGACAAACACCTACCATAAACAACAACAAAAAAAATAAGAAAAGATAAAAATCAAACTACCTCATTCTACGCTTGAGAGTCTGTATCTTTAATCTTTAAAAGGTCTTTCGTCATTTTCTTCTTCATACACATTTGTCTTCATTTTTAATTACATGAACATTTTATGCAAAATACGACATAATGATTTGAGTGAATACAAAAAGTTGAGATCAATGAAAATATGTATAAATAGGAATTAGTAATTGTCAAGGCTCAAGAAACATGTATTTCAAATTTTGAATTCAAAATGCTCAAAAAAGTCATCCATGTGGGCAAGACGAAAACACAAAGTAATAACGGAGTTGAAAAACTTTTGAAATGGAAAGTTGTACAAAAACAAGAAAGAATCACCAATTAGAAATTTTTTTGAAATTAAAAGTTGTCAAACGAATGAATGAATATAAATTTGGAAAATCAATGAAATCAAATGCAAAAAAAAAAACAAAAGAAATGCAGGATCCCTATGAGACAGAAATCAGTAAAATTATGCAGGGGATAGTGCTAAAAAGAAGAATGAAGCAAAAGAGAGAAGTTGAAAATGGATGGAGAAAGGAATAAAGGATCGACACTTTTGCATATTTGAGCTAAAAAGAGAAAGGCAAACTTTCTTTTGAGTGGCTATTGAAACATGAAATAAGAAATGAGGATTGTAGTTAGTTCAAAAAAAAATTAACTCCGATCCAATAACATGTCTTTGTTCGGAGAAGAGAAAGGAGGTTTATAGGGATTCAGAGCAGAGAAAAGTATAAAAAGGTTTGAGAGTGAGAAGGCTACATTTTGAAGAGAGAGAAGAAAGTAAGGGGGTTTTCAAAATTTGAAAAGGATAAGAGATTAAAAAAGGTTAGGGGATAATATTTGTAGAAAAGTGTTAGAAGAACTTTAGATGTCTTCTGCTCCTTACTTTTACTTAATCTTTTGAAGAATTGACATGTGTAAGATGGAGACTTTGCCAGATATTGCATTTTAAAGTGAACACCATATTGGATTAGGATGCTACGTGTCACAATATAAGATCATGTCCAAATTTCTAGTTAAATTTTCTTTTTTATGTTTTTATTTGGTTGAGGATTAAATTTTTTCATTTTATAATGATTTTAATTGTAGTATATATAGAAATCATAATTTTTCGAAAGTAAAAAGCTTAAGAGACAAGGGATTGTTTTGTGTTGCTATTGGGTGTATCTGTGATGTTTTTTATGATGTCCATAAGAAAAATGATAGAATAGAAGTGTTGGAATCCAAACAAGACATATGTGTGTGTGTGTGTGTGTATGTGAACATGATGTATGACATGATATATGTGTTAAAAATGCCTCACACTTAGTTGATTAGATCATTAGGCCATGTCTGGTATGTGTGTGATAGTTAAAAGTGTTGTTCTGTTGTCTAAATAGTCGACTAGAATACTAATCTAGTCAACTAGATTAGTTCTGGAACATGAACTTGAGGTCTACCATAATCTAGTCGACTAGCCAAATAATCTAGTCAACTAGGTACATCCTGATAGCAACTGATTCATATAATAAGATAATTGCACATGTTGTTTTAACGTTTTTTTCAACCATAAAGAAAGAGGAAAGAGTGTTGAATATCTTCTTGGAGTAAATTTTGCATAAAGGATTAAGTGTTCATCAAGAATGATCACCAAGATCCAATGAAGAGGATGTAATCTTGACACAAAAGTTGTGTACTGAATCAAGTGTTATTGTTCCATCATTGCTACTGTTTTTGTATTAGTTTTTGTAGTTTCTTGACTTTGAATTTCTAACTCATGTATACAAACTAAAGAAAGATCTATATGGTCTAAAGCATGCTCCAAGATCATGGTATGAAAGACTTAGTCTATTCTTAATTAAGAGTGAATTCCATAGAGGGAATGTTGACTCCACATTATTTGTTAAGAAATCAAATATAGATCTATTATTTGTACAAATCTAAGCAGATGATATCATTTTTGGATCCACTAATCATTCTTTGTGCAAGGAATTCTCTACAAATATGGAGCAAGAGTTTGAGATGTCCATGATGGAAGAACTAACCTTCTTCCTTGGACTACAAATTAAGCAAGCCAAGCATGGTATATTCATCCATCAAGCCAAGTATTGTGCAGAATTATTAAAGAAATTCTCTATAGACAACAACAAGGAATCCTCCACACTAATGGCTATTAATTGCTATCTAGATGTTAATGAAGGAGGCAAGTGTGTTGACCAAACAAAGTATAGAGGTATCATTGGTTCTCTACTTTACCTAACTGCTAGTCGTCCGGATATCATGCATAGTGTGTGTGTGTGTGTGTGTGTGTGTTTGTGCACGTTCCAGTCATGTCCTAAGGAGTCCCACTTAACTGCTATAAAAAGACTCTTGAAATACTTAAAAGGCACTAAATGTCTAGGTTTACGGTATCCTAGAGGGGCTAACATATCACTAGTAGGATACAACGATTCTTATTTTGGTGGATGCAAAGTGGACAGAAAAAGCACTAGTGGAACATGTCATTTACTAGGATGCTCATTAGTATCATGGCATTCTAGAAAACAAGCATGTGTTACACTTTCCACCATTGAAGCATAATATATTGCTGTAGGAAGTTGTTGTGATCAAGCATCAATTAGAAGATTATGACATTCATTTTGAAAACATTCCTCTTAGGTGTGATAGCACTAGTGCCATAAATCTCACAAAGAATCCAATAATGCATTCTAGAACAAAGGATATAGAAATAAGACATCATTTTATTAGGGATCATGTAGCAAAAGGGGAATGCAAAGTTGAATATATTGACACCAATAATCAATTGGATGACATATTTACTAAACCTTTGGCTAGAGAAAGATTTTATGTACTTCAAAATGAACTTGGCATACTTGATTTTACATGTACTACATAAATACTACATCAAATTTTGCACTCTACAGTAAATAAAGTTGACTAACTAATCAACTAGCACCTAAATACTGCACCAGATTTTCCATCACTCCATCAGTTCTTGTCATTCTATATTACATAGTCGAATTACTAGTGAACTGTCAACTCCATACTACATCAGATTTTGTCATTTCTGGTTCAGGATTTCTGATTCTGCATTAAATAGTCGACTTGCTAATTAACTAGCTTTATATTTTTCTGTGCTTCTATGTCAAAATTTGAACCTATTCGACTAAATTAAGAACCTAGTTAATTATGTCTGCAACAAACTTGGTTTGGTAAAATTTTTTAGATAACTTTCAAATTAATTTCAAAAACCATAAACAACACCACCAAATCCCTAAATAAGATCAGAACCTTAAATCCCCATTCTTTGTTGTATGCGCCACTGACCACTCTTCTCTTCTCCACACAAACCTTATTCTCTACAATTTCATCCATGGCATTTTCTTCCCTCGGACCAAGGAATGAAGCGCACGACCATTAGACCAATGTCTCGCCCTACTGAACTCGATGGTTGGATTAATGATGACGAGAAGCAAGCTAACTTCGTTAGAAACTGGAAGTATTGCAACATAATTAATCCCAAATACATTTACATAAGCTTCTTTAGTGACAACGGATTTCAGTTCCAAGAGTAGTTTGCCTATCAAAGTTTGGAAAATTTTGTGCAACTTCGAGGTATGTACTATCCTGATCTCCTTAAATTATTTTATACAAATGCTAGAAAGGAAAATGGTATGCAGTATCAAGGGTGAAAAGGGTAAACATAACCCTAGATGACTCGGTTTGGACAATTGTTGCGAACTTTCAATTAGGGGGAGAAAATCTTATGTTGGTCCTCAAAATATGCACAAAATGGAGATCTACAAATCATTATTGTGACATCCTGCAAAAGCAAAGAAATGCACTTTGTACAAAGATGGTGGCATGAAGAGAGACGATCATGTTATGGCTTTCATAATTGGCTGGATTTTGGCCCCAAGGGCTGACAACCATGGTCAACTTTTAACTAAAGACATTTTTCTGGTGCATGCCTTGAATTCCAGGGTTAAAGTTAACTAGTCTGCTCTTGTGTGTGATACCATCCTTAAGACCACAAAACTGCCTATGTATCCCCTACCTTATGGATTATTCATGTCCAGAGTGTTTGAGTACTACAACCTAGACCTGGCTGAAGAAATCTCCTTTTCTCTTACTCACAACAACATCATATAACTTAATGTTCTTCACCACATGGGACTAATTCTGGTTGACAATGAGTGGACATTCAAGGATGAACACCATGAGACTGAGGAAAACTCACCACCACCACTCTCCACTGACTACTCAACATAATTTGACATCCAATAGTCTTTCATTGCTCTCACACTATCCATTCAACAGTTGGATGCCAAGGTTACAAAACTATTGAAGTATCATATTGTTGGTGAAGACACTGATGAAAATTCTGACAATACCATGAAGAAGAGGATCACACCATGGCCAATGCTGTTAACAATGTTGTTGATGCTACCACTAGTGACGACGACTACTCCACTGCAGATGACATGTCTGACTAAAGCAAGGTGACATTTGCTATTGTTTATTTCATTTTAGCCTTTACTGGGTTTTTTCTTTTCTCTCTGCACATCTCTGATATGTTTTGCTTGTATAAATTCCTTAATCTCACTTATTCTAGGTTGTGCAGTGAGAAACATGTTTAATTTGATTATTAATCCCTGTTTTGATTATGTCTAAAAATGGGGAGAACTTGATATTGATCTAACTTCACCTGATATGCATTATAACTTGATATGCATTGCTCTGTGAAAAATCCTGATATGATGTGTTTAAATGCATGGTTGTGAAATAGGTAACTGAACTCATTAATCAGATATATACTCTATTGAAATTATTTAGTTTTGGCCATCATCAAAAAAAGGGGAGATTGTTGCTATTGGGTGTATCTGTGATGTTTTTTTATGATGTCCACAAGAAAAATGATAGCATAGAAGTGTTAGAATTCAAACAAGACATATATGTGTGTGTGAACATGATATATGACATGATGTGTGTGTTAAAATGCCTCACACTTAGTTGATTAGATCATTAAGCCATGTCTGGTCTGTGTGTGATAGTTAAAAGTGTTATTGATGAGTACGTATTTTTGTCCTCATTTAATGTTTAATTTTGGGTATTTAATTGAATTTATGTGCTTAAAGAGTGATTTAGTTAATAGTTTTGATAATTTAACTATTTGAGCTTGTATGATAAAAATGTCTTAAAAAGTTATTTTTAGCTGCATAAATTATGTTTGGATATTTTAACGTTTGTTAATGTAGCTGAAGTTAAGATTAAACTCATTTAAGGTGAGAAAATAAATTGATTGAAGTTACAAATCACTTTTAAATAAGGTTGAAATCAGCAAGTTCTGGAAAAATCACTTCTACATCCCTTAAATTACATATACACTCCCCTTTTTCCACATGGACTCAGAAAACCTACTTTTACACCCTTGTCTTTGCCTATTTTCACCTCTCTTTCCACTCATAAACTAGATGCACTCAGATGTTGCTATGTGGTAACCCTCAAATTTCAAATCTGACCAACCAGAACATGACATGTGGCATCAATCCTTGCAATAACAAGTTGTCCAATGGAAGGCTGCCACGTATCAGTTTGTGATTGCACAATTAACTGGTCAAAGCTGGTTAAAACAGTCAATTCTAGTCAAAAATCTAGTCAAATGGTCAAACAAGAGGGGCATAATTGGAAATTGGACAGAAATTAAGTTACAAAATAATTAATTAAAGATTTTTAATTAATTATCTTTGATATATCTCAAATTATCAACAGAGAAAATCTTCCAAATATTTTAGAAACTGATAAAATCTATTAATTATTTGAGAAATATTATATGAAAAGATAAAATATTTCAGCAATAGGAAAGATAAAGTCCAATTCCAATTAAGGCTTATATAAAGAGACCAAGCGGGAATTAGAGAAAACAACCTCAGCACTTTGGAATTTAGGAACCCTTTAGGGGGGAAATTTCATCCTCCATCTCTACTCTCTCTTTTTCTATTTTTATTTTACTTTTGCACTCCATGGAGGGCTAAGCTTCAAGGGTTAGTTCCATTGTAATTTCTTAATTGGATTCTGAGGTTTGAATAAATTTGTTTGTTCTTTTGATTCTTGTTGTTATTTATTTTCATCTATGTCTTTTGGTTCTTAATTTAGTAAAAGTAATGATTTTTACATTATAGCAAGTTAGCACAGTGTTAAATCTGCATAACATAATAATCGTATGAGTCCAAGGGTTTTTAAATTTTAATTGAGAAGTTACTTTGACTAATTTTAGAAACTTTCATATGATTGCATGAGTTTTTGCTAATAATTAATCAAGAAGTTACTTTGGTTAATTAGCTTTTTACTAGATATAAGAGGTAAAAGAATGGACATGACTAGGATTAGTAATATTTAATTGAGAAGTTACTTTAGTTAAATTTACTATGATTAATCTACAAAGTTCTTGCTTTTATTGAGAAGTTACTTTGGTTAAAAGTAAGGACGCCAACAAATTAATTGAAAAGTTACATTGATTAATTTGAAGTCTTAAACAAGAAATCAATAACAATAATCTTTAGGAAACCAATGATGAATCCGATTTCAAAAAAGTAGTGGAATCGACCTATTTTTCTTTAATATTATTTTTATCTTATTTTATCTTTATCTCTTATATTTTTTTTATTTGACTAACTCTTTTGTATAGTTTTTATAAGAACTAATTTGTTAAAAAGTAATTATGTGTTTGTTGGGAGACGACTTTGGGTTAGCTTAACCCTATCTAGTTTGTTCACTGCTAACTTGGCAATACTAAAGTTTCTATAGTTAAGTAGTGGTAATTTGATCGCTTCACCACAGCGTTATCGGTTGTTTTGTTGTCTCAATAGTCGACTAGAATACTAATCTAGTTAACTAGATTAGTTCTAGAACATGAACTTGAGGTCTACCCTAATCTAGTCGACTAGCCAAATAATCTAGTCAACTAGATATGTCCTGACAACAACTGATTCATATAATCATATCACTACACCTGTTGTTTTAACGTGTTTTTCAACTAAAAAGAAAGAGGAAAGAGTGTTGAATATCTTCTTAAAGAAAATTCTGCAGAAAAGACTTAAGTGTTCATCAAGAATGATCACCAAGATCTCATGAAGAGGGTGTAATCTTGACAAAAAGTTGTGTACTGAATCAGGTGTTATTGTTCCATCATTGCTACTGTTTTGTATTAGTTTCTGTAGTTTCTTGAATCTAAATTCTATGTGTTGTCATTGTGATTGTGGTAATTGTGTGTAATTGCTTGGTGCATTACAATTTTCATATTTCTTGAAGGGGTGTTTTAAGAAGTGTGGTTTTAGAGTTTAGGAATTGCATAGGGGTTTCTTGTTTCCTTCTCTTGTTGATATAGTAAAATTTGAGGAAAACTAGAGATTGGATGTAGATTCATTTGAATCGAACCAATATAAATCTTGTTGTCTTTTGTGTTGTCTTTCATTCTCTTTTAATTTTTGCTAAGTATAAAGGTTGAACAATATGCATTCTTAAAACCTCTTTTGTCAGTTAGTTAAAAATTTAACAAAAACTATTTTCAAGTGTAAAAACGAATAAAAAGTTTTAGAAACCAGTTTAACCCCCCCCCTCCCCCCTCTCTTGGTTGTGAAATATTGGTGCATCAAAACTAACATTTTGGTCAAAGCCCTTTAAACAAAATTAAAATTATTAATATGAATATTGGTATCAAAACACTTGTGGAAGAAAGAAATAAAAATCTACTTTTGTAAAAATGTTATTAGGTTTCCCAAAGGGTGAAAACTTAGTTAAAAGAGAAAGAGTAGATGATAGAGTAATGAAGCTTAATTACATTTGTGAGAAAAAGCAATAAAAGCACGAAGACAAATGATCGATGCAGGAGTGGCTTAAGTATTTCCTAAGTTTTTTTTTGTTTTGTATTATTTTTTAAATTTTCTGGTGTTGACACTAGGGATGGGGGCGGGCCGGGGACAGGTTTCACTATCTCATATCCATCCCCGTAAAAAACATTCATCCCCATCCCCATACCCAAACGCAACAGGTATCAAAGTTTTATCTCATCCCCATCCCCACCGGGTAACGAGTATAATCTCGTACCCATACCCGTACCCGTTTCCTTACTACTTCAATATAAATTTTAATTAATTTTTATAAAAATAATAAAAAATTACGGTAAAGGAAACATAATATTATCAAATATTAAATATTAAGAGGACAGTTGTTTTTCGATATCAAATACTTTGAAATAAATTATAATTGTTTACATTTTAGATTGGAATACCAAATGAAATTTCATGAGAACTAAAATATTTATTAAATTTGCAAACTGCAAACATTAATGAAACCTAGTTGATAAAATTTAAAAATATTTTTAAAAAAATTTAAAGGAAAACAAATATTCAAATTAAAATATATTTTAAATGTTTGTTTACTTCAATTTTTTAAATTCTAATGAATCTCTTTTTTTATACACTAAAAAAAATGATAATACATAACAAATAATAAACATAATAAAACAAAATTAACATGGATATTGTATCTTTTGAACTCCAATATATGTTGGATGGTGATACAAAAATATTCATGGCAATTACATTAAATTTTGATATTATAGTAAATAAAAGTTATTTATACAATTTTAGTGAAAAATTACAATATGATTGATATAATGAGTTAGAAAATAAAAAATAATTAGATAAAATATACTAAAATAGTAGTATTCTACATGATGTATTATAACTTTTATTAGTGTATAAAATATAATTTGATTTGATTTTTTTTTCCTTTTATATTTTTTAAAAAATATTTTTAAATTTTATTAACTAGGTTTCATTAATGTTTACAAATTTAATAAATATTTTGGTTCTCATGAAATTTTATTTGGTATTCTAATCTAAAATGTAAACAATTATAATTTATACCAAAGTATGTGATATCGAAGGTAGAATTATCCTCCTAATATTGAATATTTGATAATATTATGTTTCCTTTACTGTAGTTTTTATTATTTTATAAATATTATTAAAATTAATATTGAAGTAGTAAGAAAATGAGTACGGGTATGGGTACGAGATTATATCTGTTGTCCGATGGGAAAGAGATAAGACAAAAGTTTGATAACCATTGGATTTGGGTATAAGGATGAGAATAATTGTTTTTACGAGAATAGGTATGGGATAGCGAAACTCGTCCTCGCTCCGTTGCCGTAGTTTTTTAGTTTTAAATAAATAACTAGTTTTGGACCTATCCTTTTTGTTAAATTTTTTATATATTTATATTAAAAAAATTAATATAAAAAATAATTTATTTAAATAATTATATTTAAATTTATAATTGAATATAATTCAAAATAGCAAATTTAAATAATTAATCATAAGAGTTTTTTAATATGTAAATTAATTAAAATTAAATAATATTATTTTAATATTAATATTTTATGTTAAAATAATGTTATAGAAAGTATAATTAATAATAGTAATTGAGTATATTAATAATAATAATAATAATAATAATAATAATAAAAGTGAGAAAAAAAAATATATATATATATATTAATAATAATAATAACAATAATAATAATAGACAATACATACTTTTAAGGTTGTATTGCACATAAAAGTAATATGAAAGGATAAATCAACAACAAAAAAAAGTGCAAGTAATTAAAATATAATAAAAAAAATAAAATATAAGTATATCGTAAAATATGAATTATCCCGTAAAATAACATTTAGATATAAATTTATTAATCCTAAATTTAAGATTGACATAATAAATTATTAGAGATGTATAACTATTTGATTAAAATTTTAAATTAGACATTTTAGTTAAATATTATATGAAATGAAATGTTTTAGTAATAATAATAATATCAATAATAATAATAATAATAATATTATTATTATTATTACTATTAATGCTAGTATTAATTCAAATAATAATAATAATATGATCCCAAAGAAAATATGTATGTAATTTAAAAATGATTATATAAAAAATAGAAGTAAAAAATATGTAATAAATAAAATAAAAATATAGGCATATTTGAGAAATAATAATAAAATGCATTATAAAAAAAATATTTAGCTAAATATTATATTAAATGAAATATTTTAACTTGTATGTAAATAATTTAAATATAATCCCATACAAGATAAAAGTAAAAAATATGTACAAAATAAAAATAAAATATAGAATATTAAAAAATATGAATAAAATGTATTTTAAAAATGAAATATTTAAGTTAAATATTATATTAAATTAAATTTTTTATCTTATTTTATTTTTTGTTTTTGTTTGTAAATTTATGCTAAAGAAATCATTTGTTAATAAATAATAATAATTATAATAATAATAATAATAATATTGTCAATGTCAATGTTAATAATAATAATAATAATGATAATAATATATTACTACTAATAATAATATCAATAATAATAATGTAATAATATCAATATTACTACAAATACTAAGATTACTAATAGTAAAGTTAATATTAGTTCAAATGGTAATATGATTCCGAAAAGAACATATAAGTAATTAAAATATGATTATGTATAAAATAAAAATAGGATGTATTTATAAAATAAAAGTAAAATGTAGATATATTGTAAAATATAAATAATATTCTACAAAATAAAAAAATATGATGCTGGTGTTAAAATTTGAAAATAAAATCATATAGACATATGGAAATATACCGACGTAAGGAATAAAAATTATTATTATTATTTAAAATGATAAATCTTAGGTTAAAATATCTTTTTGTCCCAATTTTCGTCAATTTTTTTAAAATAAGTCATAATTTTGGTTTTGTATTCAAATAGGTCTCAATTTTCATCAATTTTGTTCAATTTGGTCCTTTTTTGCTAACATCGTTTAAATCATTAACGGCCATGAACAGTGACTGCCACGTGTCACTTCGTGGTTTTTTTGAACTTTTTTTTTTTTTATTTTTATTTTTTAAAATTTTTTTTAAATTTTTTTTTAAATGTACACGTGTCAACCCAAGAGCGTGCCACGTGTCACTTCGTGGTTTTTTTGAATTTTTTTTGAATATTTTTTTTAAATTTTTTTAAATTTTTTTTAAATGTCCACGTGTCAACCCAGTAGCGTGCCACGTGTCAAAGTCAATGTTCTAAATTCAATTTGGTCCCTATATTTGTTATTTTTGTTCAATTAAGTCCCAATTTTTGTTAATATTAACCAATTTGGTCTCTCTCTCCAAATTAAAACCAAATTTAATTTTTATATTAAAATTCACATTTTTTATTAAATATTTTTATATAATATATTAAAATTCACATCATTATAACTTTGATATAAAAATTAAATTTGGTCACATCTTCGATAGGGACCAAATTGGTTAATGTTAACAAAAATTGGGACCTAATTGAACAAAAATAACAAATATAGGGACCAAACTGAAAATAGAATATTGACTTTGACATGTGGCACACTACTGAGTTGACACGTGGACATTTAAAAAAAATTCAAAAAAATAAAATAAAAAATTCAAAAAAACCACGAAGTGACATGTGGCATGCTCCTGAGTTGACAGGTGTACATTTAAAAAAATTTAAAAAAAAAATTAAAAATTTAAAAAAATATAAAAATAAAAATAAAAAAAATTCAAATAGACCACAAAGTGACACGTGACAATCACTGCTCATGGTCGTTAATGATTTAAACGGTGTTAGCAAAATAGGACCCAATTGAACAAAATTGACGAAAATTGAGACCTATTTGAACAAAAAACCAAAATTATAACTTATTTGAAAAAACTTGACGAAAATTGGGACCAAAAAGTATTTTAACCTAAATCTTAAGATTAAAATACAATATTTGGATATGAATTTATTTTTCAAAAATTATAAAATTGACATAATAATTGATTAGGTCTATAGTTATATTATAAAAATTTTGAGTTTGACATTTTAATTAAATATTGTATTATCATTGCATAGAAAATATGCAAGTAGTTAAAATAAGATCGCGTAAAAAATATAAGTGAAATGTATGTAAAAAATAAAAGTAAAATGTATGTATATTGTGAAATATGGATGATCATGTATAAAATAAAAACAACACAATTTTGGATATGAATTTGTTTTGTGTTAAATTATAACTTAACATAATAAGTTATCAGTGATGTGTATATTGAAATGAAATTAAAGTAAAATGTATGAATATCGTGTGAAAGATGATCTCGGACTAAATAAAAAAACATGGAGTTGATATTAAAAATTGCAAATAGAACCACATGCATATATAAATCATAAAAATTACTAATACTAATACTAATATTAATTCAAATAATAATATGATCTTATCGAAAATATGCAAGTAATTGAAATATATTTCTCCAGAAAATAAGAATGAAATGTATGTACAAAATAGAAGTAAAATGTATAAATATTGTGAAATACGAATGATCTCGTAGAAAAAAAAGACACGAAGTTGATGTTAAGATTTATAAATTAAAGCACATGCAACTATAGACAAATATAAATATAGCGAAAGATATTTACAGAGAAAATCAAATATATTATTATTTTTTAAATCATAAATATAAGAATTAAAAATAATATTTGGATATGATTTTATTTATGCTAAATTCTAAAATTGGCATTATAGTTGTTTAGTGATATATAGTTATATGATCAAAATTTTGAGTTAAACATTTTAGTTAATTATTATTGTAACATCCCAAAAAAATAGATAAAGCCCATTAAATAAAACGTCACATACAAAATATCCAGAGGGTACGAAGATTGGGAATATGAAGTACTCCATACCCCAACATGTCCATAAAACATAAAAGAGGCTCCACACGGCCTAAAACAAAATACACTAGTGAACTAAAGGTACCAGGTCTTGTACAGATAAGAAAACATGGCAAGAAAATTCTTCAGCGATGGGCCCCATGGTGGGCCTCATACCCATCCAATCCATCAAGATGTAGCATTTCCATCACCATTACCACTGCCAGGAGCCCTCCCATCTGCTCACATAAATAAAATCGATGATCATCGCAATAGGAGAAGAACCACATACAAGACAACAAAACAAGCAAACAGGGGTAAGCTAGTGTGCATAACTCTTATATTAAAGTAGTCAACATACAAATCTCAGAGTCAAACATGAACAGCAGGCATTCACACATGGACTACCAAAAATCATTTAAAACTCCTAAGACTTGACTATCCGGATACGCATAATGAGGCACCACCACGTGGTAGTGGAATTATGTCCTACCAGTGAGGCGTCACCGCGAGGTCTTCGCGGAATTATACCCTTACAAGAGGCACCACCACGATACTCGCGTGGAATTACGTCCTTACGTTGAGGTACCACCATGAACTCTCACCACGAGGTTCATGGAATTAAGTCCAATAGGTGAGGCACCACCAGGGACTCTCATTAGGAGGGTCCATGGGATTACGTCCGACAAATGAGGCACCACCATGAGCTCTCACTACAAGAGTCATGAAATTACGCCCTACTCACGCATTGAACATGTTTCACCAACCAATCAGAAGTTTCCATAATACTAACATCATGTATAACAATCCCGTCATGCAACTCATGCTTTCCAATTCATACAACATAAAACAACATACCATTTCCGCCACAACCTCATATATCAATAATGGCATCATCCCTCATCCCTCATAATAAAGCATTTAGATCAGATGAGCAGTCAAACATCAATGCACCATTCAACAATAGTACCATAACTTACCCCCTAGTCTCGCTCAGGCTAATAGGTCCCGCTCAGGCGAGGGAGGTCCTCTCACTCAAGTGAGCCCCGACTCGCCTAGGCCAGAACTCAAGCAGGGGAGCAGCGGACTATGCGAGGTCTCGCTCAGGCGAGTCCCTTCTCGCCTAGGCGAGATCACTCCTCGCTCAAAAATAAAACTCCTCGTCTAAGCGACAGATCGAGCAGCAGGTCCTGGGCGAGCCTCTGCTGATCTCGCCTAGGCGAGGCAAGCTCGCTTGGGCGAGAAAACCAGTGCTCGCCACTGTTCTCTCATGCAGAACACAGAAACCACAACGAAACCACATTTTTACCAATATCAAACAATCAAATCATGAGCACACCTCAAGAATATAACTTAAACTCAGAAAAACATGCGAAGAACATAAGTAAATCGTAAACCCTAGCTTCCCTTACCTGGAAACGAGCTAGCGGGAAGTTCTGACACGCACACAGAGAGCACCACAGTCCTAAGAGTAGGCCAAGGGGCTGAAAACGAAGGGGAGCAGAATAGGAACGAGATTACTACAAAGTCCCTACTGTGATCAACAAAAGAAAAGGATGCCTAGAGAGTGAGAAGCACGAGCTCGAGATTAACTTACATGGAGCATAGCTGAGTTTAGAGTTGTCTTGCCCGAGAGCTGGGATCAAACCCTAGCAGAGCTTCCTGTTGCGAAAGAGGGAGTTTGACGGCTGCGAAATCTGAAGAGTAAGTGGAATGGAAGGGTGAGGGTAGACTTAGGGTCTCCTTTTCCCCTTTGGGCCAGCCCTTATGCCCAACAGTTTGGGGCAGCCTTTAAAATAAAGGTAGGAAATAAAGTGGACCTTACAATTATACTATGATCCCATTAAAATTATGCAAGTAGTTGAAATATGATCCTTATAAGATATAATGTATGTACAAAATAAAATTAGAATGTATGCATATTGTGAATGATTTTGTACAAAATAAAAACAACACAAGTTGGATATAAATTTGTTTGTGTTAAATTATAAAATTAACATAACAAAATTTATTAGTGATGTGTATATTAAAATGAAATTAAAATAAAATGTATCATATTGTGAAATATGATCTCGTAATAAAAGAAAATAACAGGAAGTTTATATTAAAATTTGTAAAGAATCACAGACAAATATAAACCATAAAAAAAGTATTAGAAGGTAATTACATAAGCAATCAAGAGATTTTTTTTTTAATAAATATTAAGATTAAAAGAATAAATTTGAATGAGAATTTTTTTATGCCAGATTATGGAATTGATATAATAATTGATGAGTGACGGGTAGTTGTATAAATAAATTTTCAAATTATACTCTTTAGTTGAATATTATATTAAATAAAATATTTTACATTGTTTTTTGGTATTTGTAAATTTATGACATGAATTATTTGTTACTAATAATAATAATATCAATACTACTATTAAAACTAATATTAATAAGACTAATGATAATATTAATTTAAATAATAATATGATACCGTAAAAGTTATGCAGGTAATTAAATATGATATTATAGAAAATAAAAGTAAAATGTATGTAAAGTAAAATGTAGACATATTGTAAAATATGAATGAAATATATTAGTTATTTATAATAATAATAATAATAATAATAATAATAATATCAATAATAATAACAATAATACCATTACTATCACTACTGTAGCAATGCTTATCCACGACAGCTAAACAAAGCTTATGAAGACGGTCCCAAAATCGTCGTTGTTAAGCTGTTGTTAAAACCATAAATAACAATGACGGTTATAGGACCGTTGTCATTATTAAACAATACCATGATGGTTTGAAGAGCTGTTGTTGACTATGAACGACAACAAAATGGGCTTGGACATGGAGTAGAAGCCTAGAAACTGAACGACGACAATTTTGGCACTAGCCATCGTGGATTATACTCATTTTAACGATGGTTATGACCATAACCGTCGTTAATTATGGACTCTTTTTTAACAACGACCATTGTTTAATGCCTCATCCGAACCTATAATTCAGAAAAAGAGACCAAATCGAAAAACAAAATTCCAATTAAGATAAAATTCCAATCCAGACAGAGTTCCAATCTAAATAGTTCCACCAAAGTTACAAATAACTTATATGACAACATAAGTCTAAATTGCCTCTAAGTGTCAATAAACCTAACTCTCACTAACTACAGATAGAAAGTACTTCGCCCACGCTTTTTGAACATAAGTTATTGCTCCTGAATCCATTGGACTGGGATCATTGAATCTCTGCAAAAGTGTTGGAAAAATTAATAGCAATACATATTACCAATGACAACTACAATGAAAATTAGTTTAAATACCTCAAATTTTAATAATACAAAATTTAGACCTTATGAAATGAAAAATAAGGATATAGTTACCTATCTATATATGGAGCAATGAAAATCTTTTTATTTCGCTGCATTATGGAATTTTGGATGTATGTTTTTGTTTCAGGGTTCCTGCTACCCATTGGAGTCATGAAATGAGGGTCTATAAACCCATATATGTCATCCTTTCCCGCTTGCACACTCAAACCATGCAAGTACCTAATTTAACAATGAAGACACACATTTAATATCTAAGAAGGAAGCGATTAAAAAGTGATTTAAAAATGATTCACTTACATCATCCATAATTGCAGAATAGACACATTTAAGTCCTCTGTGCCTGATATGATCTCCATCAAATCACTTTTATATATGTACAATGACAACTCGCTTTATCTGCCAAAAACATTGGCATTCCAAGGAATAGAAGCATCATTTGTACTCATGCTTGCAGTATATTCAACTAAAGTTGCTATTGGATCCTTAAAATTTTTTGATACATGCAACTCTTGTTCATCTTGCTACAAACATAAACAAGCATAATATTAGTTAGGATAAATTATATACTACATATGAAAAGATATTACTGCATATACAAACCACTGCATATATGATATAATGTTACTGATACCACTACTAATATTAATTCAAATAATAATATGATCCCATAGAAAATATACAAGTACTTGAAATATGCTTCTCTAGCAAATAAAAATGAAATGTATGTACAAAATAAAAGTAAAATGTTAGAATATTGTGATATATGAATGATCTCATAAAAAAAAACATGAAGTTAATGTTAAAATTTGAAAATAAAAACACATGCAAATATATACGGATATAAATATAGGGAAAGATATGGGCATAGAGAATCAAAGATATTATTACTTTTTAAAATAATAAATCTTAAGACCAAAAACTAACATTTATATATGAATTTATTTGTGCTAAATTATAAAATTGATAATATAGTTGTATGATTAAAATTTTGAATTAGACATTTTAGTTAATTATTATACTATGATTTATTGAATTTATGCAAGTAATTGAAATATTATCCCATAGAAAATATGATGTATATAAATAATAAAAGTAAATTGTATGTGTATTGTGAAATATGAATGAATATAAAATAAAAATAACACAAATTTGAATATGAATTTTTTTGTGTTAAATTATAAACTTAACATAATAGTTTATTAGTCATGTGCATATTAAAATGAAATGAAAGTAAAATGTATGCAGGTCGTGAAATATGATCTTGTATTAAAAAAATAACACGAAGTTTATTTTAAATATAAACCTTCAAATAAATATTAAAGATATTGACATATAGGATCTTACATATTTTTGATGATAAATGTTAATATTAAAAAAGTACATTTAAATAAATATTTATTTGTGTTATATTATAAAATTGAAATAATAATTGATTAGTGACGTTCAATTATATAATTAAACATTTGAATTATATTTTTAGTTGAATATTATATTAAATATAATATATTACAGTGTATTTGTTATTTGTAAATTTAAGACATGAATTATTTGTTACTACTACTAATAATATCATCGATACTCTATTAGTACTAATTAGGGATGTCAAAAAAATTCGTATCCGTGGGTATCCGCGGATAAAACCCGCAACGGGTAAGAAACTGATATTAAAAATGGATACCCGCTACCCATGGGTACGGGTATTTTTGATACCCGCATGTTAACGGGGCGGGTACGAGTATCATAGTATTCTACCCGCTAAATTTTAATTCAGAAAAATACCCTTATATATATATATATATATATATATATATATATATATATATATATATTAAA